>Ga0182740_1000047_pt1 | contig 232056 bp, 215 predicted proteins | sample eDN5th37CKraftBY_FD_128872 | JGI IMG/M metagenome (GOLD analysis project Ga0182740, IMG submission 128872) | Enriched backyard soil microbial communities from Emeryville, California, USA - eDNA 5th pass 37_C Kraft BY (version 2) (version 2) | ecosystem: Environmental > Terrestrial > Soil >... | reverse complement strand
GGCGATGTTCATCAGATTGCCGGCCAGGATGAAGAAGGGCACGGCGAGCAGCGGAAAGCTCTCGACGCCGGCGATCATGCGCTGCGCCGCGATGAGGTCGGGCGCGACGCCGTAGAGCACGAGGTAGAGCACCGAGGCGACGGCCATGGCCACCGCCACGGGCACGCCGACCAGCATGAGAAGGAGGAATGAGCCGATGAGGAGAAGCATGGGTCAGTCGATCCCGTCGAAGGCTTCAGGACGCTCCAGCACGGAATAGCCGCGCCGCCAATTGCCGACGAAGACCTGGATCGAGCGGAGGAACATGAGGACGAAGGCGGCGAACACCGCGTAGAAGAAGACGTTGCGCGGCAGGTCGATGGTCGTCATGCGCTCGCGCGACACGATCGACACGTAGCGCCACATCAGCTCGCACATATAGGCGAAGAAGCCGACGCGAATGACGTCGACGGCAAGCGCCAGCAGGCGGCCGATTCTCTTCGACACATAGTGGTAAATCACGTCGACATGAATGTGACGGGACAGCCGGACGCACATGGCGGAGCCCAGGAAAACCACCACCACGAGACAGTTGATGGCGATCTCCTCCGTCCAGGCGAAGCTGTTGTTCAGCACGTAGCGGGTGAAGAACTGCAGGAAGACGCAGGCCGCCATGGCCCAGAACACGGCCAGCGTTATCCAGTCCTCGACGGCGTAGCGCGAGAGATCGGCGGGTGGAGCGTCCTCCTCGAAGGCATGCGCGAGCTCTTCGGCGGTGACCTGGGTGTGGTGTTCTTCGGTGGGTTGGGTCATCGGCGTGGCTTTCAGTGTTGGGCTGGACTTTCGGCGGGAACCCCTCATCCGACCTCGCGAAGCGAGTCGGATGAGGGGTAATTTCTCCCCCGCTACTTGATCGCCTTGATCGCTTCCCAGTCGGCCTTGCGATAGCCGAACTCCTCGAAGGTGACCTTCTCCATCACGGCCTTCTCGAAGTCGCCCTTGTCCACCTCGACGACATTCAGGCCCTTGTCCTTGAACCCCTGGACGAGTTCCTTCTCACGTTCCACGATCTTGCCGGTGGCGCGGGCGGCGGCCTCCTGCATGACTTCGGTGAAGATCTGCTTGTCCTCGTCGGAGAGCTGCGACCAGCGCGACTGCGACACGATGGTGTTCAGGTGGTCGACGATATGGCCCGTGAGCACGATGTTCTTCTGGACCTCGAAGAACTTCTTGGCCTCGATCGTGGTCAAGGGGTTCTCCTGCGCCTCGACAGTGCCGTTCTGGAGCGCGAGATAGACTTCGGCGAAAGCGATCGGCGCGGTGTTGGCGCCGCAGGCGCGCGGCATTGCGAGATAGGCGGGCACGTCGGGCACGCGCATCTTCAGGCCCTGCATGTCGGTGCATTTCTCGACAGGCCGGTTCGAGGTGGTGTGGCGCGTGCCATAATAGGTCGTTGCAGTGATGTGATGGCCGGACGCTTCCTCGTAGCCCTTGGTCAGGTCCTTGTAGGTGTCGCTCTTGGTGTAAGCGAGCAGGTGGTCGGCGTCGCGGAAGATGTAAGGGAAATAGGTGACCCCGATCGGCGGGAACTCACGCGCCGCGAAGCTCGAACCGGAGATGATGATGTCGACCGTGCCGAGCGTCAGGCCCTGGTTGATGTCGGCTTCCTTGCCGAGCTGGGAGGCAGGGTAGACGTCGATCTTGTAGCGGCCGTTGGTGCGCTTGGCGATCTCCTCCGCGGCCCAGACGGATTCGGTATGGAAGGGCTCCGATGTCTCGTAGACATGGGCCCATTTGAGCGCGGTCTGGGCGAGCGCTCCGGAGATCGGCAGGGCGAGCGCCCCGACGATGCCGAGAATTGCGGTGGTCAGTCGTTTCATGCACTTCCTCCTTGTGCTTGCGCCGAGGGTGATCACCTCGTCCGTCTTGACGTTGCCTCCTTGCGCCGCCACCCCCCGACGGCGGCGCCCGTTTCAAAGCCTCCCTCCGAGAAGCGCGACTGCGAGCGATGAAGGTGCTCCTTCATGGCAGCGCGGGCGGCAACCGGGTCGCCCGCGGCGATGGCGTCGCGCACGGCCCTGTGTTCCTCCAGGGCCGCCCGCCACGTCTCATGGTCCTCGAAATAGCTGGAGAGCCGCTCGAAATAGGGGTTCATGCGCTGGTCGAACAGTTCGCCTACCACGCGCACCAGGACGGCATTGTCCAGCATGGCGGCAACGCAGGTGTGGAAACGGCGGTCGAGCTCGATGGTGGCGCGGCTGGGATGGTCTTCCCCCGCCATGCGGTCGAGCACCTCGTCCATCTCGGCAAGATGCTGCGGCGTCACGTGGCGTGCCGCCTCCTCGGCGATCGCCGCCTCGATGAATTCGCGGGCGCGCAGCAGCTCGAACGGACCTTCGCCGGAAACGGGCTGCGGCGCGTTTCCGGGCGGCTCGGTGACATAGATACCGGAGCCGACGCGGATGCGCACCCGGCCCTCGACCTCCAGCGCGATCAGCGCCTCGCGGATAGTCGGGCGCGAAATGCCCATCTTCTCCGCGAGCTCGCGCTCCGTGGGAAGCCGGTCGCCCACGGCATATTCGCCGCTGTCGAACAGCTGACGGAGCTGGTCGGCGACCTGGCGATAGAGCCGGCGTGGAACGATGGCCTCGATGGGCAAAAGTGAAGACCTCCCCACAGGCTGGTCAATTGGCCTGACCAATTGACGGTGAAGGAATTTTGGCGAGGAGTCAACGGGTCGCAATGCTGGCGGTCTTCGTGGACCGGTCAGGTAACGGAATGGATACTCGGATCACCTCGCCGGCTTACGCGGGCTCAGGTCCGAGTATGACGAACTGCGTTGAGGGCTGCGCTACTCGCCAACCATTGCGATTGGGGTGGCCGCGGAAGCCTTCGTCATACCTGGACCCGAGCGAAGCGAGGTGATCCGAATATCCATTCCGTTCTCTGGCGGCCGGCTGCCCGGCGACGCAGATCAGGCACCCTCGGGAAGGGTGCCGCCCCCAACGGCGGTCCCGTCAGGCGCCGCCGAGCCTCGCCAATGCCTCGGCGGCCAGGCGCCTGGTCAGCTCGCCGGCGGGAAGTTCACGGCCGAGGCGGGCGGACTGACCCGACCAAAGCGGGATGAAGTCGCCCGATCCGGTGGGTTCCGACGCAGACCGAAGCGGCGCCAATGCGCCCCCGGCGAGCGGAAAGGCCGGCGCAAGCGCCGACATCGGCCCGACCTCGCGCACCACACGGTTCAATATCCCACGCGCTGGTCGCCCGGTGAACACGTTGGTCATTACGGTCTCGTCGTCCCTCGTATCCCTCAGTGCCTGTCGATGCGGCGCCGAGATCCTGGCTTCCGGACAAAACAGATACGCAGTCCCGATCTGAACCGCCGACGCGCCCAGCGCGAAGGCGGCGACGATGCCGCGGGCGTCGGCGATGCCACCGGCTGCAATCACGGGCACCTTCACGGCGTCGGCAACCTGGGGGACAAGGGCCATCGTGCCGACCTGGCTGGCGATGTCGTCGCTGAGGAACATGCCACGGTGACCACCGGCCTCGGAGCCCTGCGCGATGATCGCGTCGCAGCCCCGGTCCTCGAGCCAGCGAGCCTCCGCGACCGTGGTTGCCGACGACAGCACCTTTGCCCCGGTCGCCTTCACGCGATCGAGTAGCGGCTCTTCGGGCAGCCCGAAGTGGAAGCTGACGATTTCAGGCCTGAATTCCTCGACAAGCTCACAGAGCTCGCTGTCGAACGGGGTCCGGTTCGACGTCGGGACAGGCGCCTGGGGATCGATTCCCAGTTCGTCGTAGTAGCCGGCGAGCCGGTGCCGCCAGGCCGCTTCCCGGTCCGGATCCTGCTTCGGCGGCTTGTGACAGAAGAAGTTGACGTTGACGGGCTTCGACGTCCTTTGCCTGACAATGCCGAGTTCGGTTCGGAACTGGTCGGGGCTGAGCAACGCGCATGGCAGTGAACCGAGCCCGCCCGCTTCGGCCACCGAGACCACCATGTCGGAGAGGACCGGCCCTGCCATGGGGGCCAGGATGATCGGCAGTTCGATCCCGAACAGATCCCTGATCCGATCGTCAGGCCACATTTGCTTGCCTCCAGTCATGAACACAGCGCGAGGATTACATGCCCTCGCGCCGCGTTGTCACCTCCATTCGTTCAGATGCGTCCCAGGCGTGACGTCCGCGGTCGGTCCCGGACGTGTGGATCCGCCAATGCTACTGCTTGAACAGGTCCCTCGGCACGCCTGTCGCCTCGAACAGGAAGTCGCGGCTGGCTTCCAGCTCGCCGCGCAGCTTGGGCAGGTCGGCGTCGAGCAGCCGGCCCTTCCATTTGCGGATCCTGCCGGCCACCATCACCGTGTCGACATTGCTGCGGTCCATCAGGGTGGCCACGGCGCCGGGCACGTGGTTGAGCGGCGTGACATTGATGGCCTGGGCATCGAGCAGGACGATATCGGCTTCCTTGCCCGGCGTCAGCGATCCTACCTTGTGGTCCAGCTTCAGCCCTTTCGCGCCCTCCACAGTGGCGAAACGGAGCACATCGCGCGAGGTCAGCAGGGGCGGAAGGTTCTCCTCCCCGCGCAATGCCGCCTCGTTGACGAAAGCGCGCTGCAAAGTGAGCGCGGAGCGCATCTGGGTGAATGGGTCGGCGGTCATGGTGCATTCCACGTCGGTGGAGAGCGACGGCTGCAGTCCGAGGCCAAGCGCCTTCTGGATCGGAGGCGTGCCGTGGCGCATCGTCATCTCGATCGGGACGGACAGCGAGATGTGCGAGCCGGCATCCGCCACAGCCTTCCAGGCCAGGTCGGTCATCCCGGTCATGTGGATGAAGATGTTGTCCGGGCCGAACTGGCCGGAGCGCGCCAGCTCGTCGAAGGTCGGGGCCATGCCGAAGGTGCCGACCACATGCAACGCGATCGGGATGCCGAGCTCGCGCCCGATGCGCCAGGAGTTCTCGTAGCCCGGAATGTAGATCTCGCCGCCCATCACCATCGTCAGCAGCTGGTCGTCGGACGAGAAGTAGCGCGACTTCAGGCGGTGGGCGTCGTCGGGATATTTCGACTTGTCGCCCCAACCTTCGAAGTAGCCGAACACCGAGCGCCGGCCGGCGTCGACCTGCGCCTTCACGGCGGCATCGGAATGTTCGGGCGAATGATGGATCTGCGAGACATCCATGACGGTGGTGACGCCGGCGTCGAGCTGGGACAAGGACCCGAACAGCTCGTTGACGTAGACGTCGTCGGGCCGGTAGGCCAGCGAAAATCTCTGCAGGATGTACTCGTAATAGTTCACCGCGCCGTGCGGCTGGCCGTCATTGACCAGGATGCCGTCGGCCAGGAAGCTGCGCAGCGCCGTCTCGAAAAGGTGATGATGCGTGTCGATGAAGCCGGGCATGACGATCATGCCTTCGGCATCGATGGGCTGGGCATCGCCTGCCTTGAGATCGGGGCCGACGGCGACGATCGTCCGGCCGTCGACCAAGACGTCGGCCTTCGCGAAATCGCCGACAGCGGGATCCATGCTGAGCACCGCGCCGCCCCGGATCAGCATCCTGCGTCCGGCCTTGCCGGTCTCGGCGGGAGCCTCATGCGCGCCGGCGACGCCGGCTGCCAGGTAGTTCGACGCGTGGGCCGCCACGCCCGCGGCGCCGGAAGCCAGCAGGAAATCGCGATGCGGGCCGGCGCCGGATTGCGGGCGCCATTCCATGCAGTAACGGCACATGACGTCTCCTCCCAAAGACTATGTATTTCGGTATGCGAAAATATTTTCGGAAACCAAGGGTAATCCGTAACCTTGATCCGTGTCAAACGCTTTGGGGCGCGGGATGGGAGCGGCACCTGTCGTCGTCGGAGGGCGTGAGCGAGGATAGGTCCCATTTTCTACACCATAGGACGACTGGCCGCCCGGGAACGGAATGGATACTCGGATCACCTCGCTTCGCTCGGGTCCGAGTATGACGAAGCTGCTGTGGTAGATGCCAACCGTAAACGTTGGCGGTTGGCGGAGCACATCAACGCAGTTCGTCATACTCGGACCCGAGCCCGCGCTAGCGGGCGAGGTTGATCCGAGTATCCATTCCGTTCCCGGGCGGCCGGCTGCCAGACGGCGCAGGACTCGCGGCCGGCCCGAGTAAGGTTCATCAGGCCTTGATTCACGGACCTGGGCCGATTGAAGCGTCGCGGCAGCAGAGCCGCGACGGAATGGATACTCGGATCACCTCGCTTCGCTCGGGTCCGAGTATGACGACAGCTGCTGTGCGAAATGCCAATCGCGAACGTTGGCGGTTAGCGGAGCACATCAACGCAGCTCGTCATACTCGGACCCGAGCCCGAAGGGCGAGGTTGATCCGAGTATCCATTCCGTTCCCAAGCGGTCGGCTGCCCGACGGTGCAGGACAATCGGAGGCCCAGGCGCTCTACCCCGATGCGATGATGGATTCGATGACGGGGTAGCGCGACAGGGTCTGGGCGAGGCGCGCGGCGGAGGCGCGCAGGGCGGGGAGGCGGTGGGCGACGAGATCCTCCGCCGTCGTCATGCCGCTGTAGCCGGACGTGTTGAGCGCGGCGATGGTGCGGCCCGAACTGCCGCGGATCGGCACGGCGAGCGCGGTGATGCCGTAATCGAGCTGGTCGACGGTGGTGGCGAAATTCTGCTGGCGCACGTCTTCGACGATGCGCCGCAGCTCCTCCTTGTCGACGACGGTCTTGGCGGTCAGCGCCGCCGGCTTGACGGCCCTGAGATAGTTGTTGAACTCGGCGTCGGAGAGAGCGGCGAGCAGGACGCGTCCGAGCGACGTCGCATGGGCGGGATAGCGGGCGCCGACCACGGCGGTCGGCCGTCGCGCCCGCTGCTCCGAGTAATGGGCGATGTAGAGCACGTCATGGCCCTCCAGCGTGGCGACCGAGGACGCGTCGCCGAAGGTCCCGACCAGCTGGCGCAGCTCCGGCTGGAGCACCTCGTCGACACGCGCCGAGAAATAGAAGGCCGAGCCCAGGCCCATGACCTTCGGGCGCAGATGGAAGCGCTTGTTGGTCTGGCCGACATAGCCCATGGCCTGCAACGTGATCAGGCTTCTGCGTGCCGCCGCCGGACTCAAGCCCACCCGGCGAGCGACCTCGCTCAACGTCATCTCGGGATGATCGGAACCGAAGCTCTCCAGGATCGACAGGCCCTTCGCGAGGGCCTCGACAAACTCCGCCGGACGGTCGTCTTTCCTGGGAACGTCAAGCATCGCGGCTCCGGGACAAGGCCATTCTCGAGCATTTCTGCCGCCGAGCGGCTCCGCTCGGTCTCGCACAAATGCGTCTGGTCAACATTCATGCCGGGGCAAGCACGAAATCGAACCCGATCATCGCGTCGGGCTGGCGCTCCAGTTCGATGCCGCCAGCCTTGCCGGGATTGTAAGGTTCGAGCTTTGCCACCAGCGATTTGCGAACACCAAACACGGCGTCGTTGTCAAGGTACTCCGTGTTCTCGAAGAAGAGCTCGGTCACGATGCTGCGCATGCCGGGGGACCGGATCATGAAGTGAAGGTGGGCTGCCCGCCAGGCATGTCTGTTGCCGGCGCGCAGAAGGTCGCCGACCGGTCCGTCATAAGGCACGGTGTAGGGCTTGGGCAGCACGGTGGTATAATAGTAGCGGCCGTCGGCGTCGGTCTCGAAAATGCCTCTCAGGTCGTATTTGTCCTGGCCCACTTCCTGGATCGGATAGGTGCCCGCCCCATCGGCCTGCCAGGTGTCGATGATCGCGCCGGGCAGGGCGTGTCCGAGCGTATCGCGAACCATGCCGTGGCACAGCACCGATACGCCCTCGCGCCCTCCTGCGATATCCGCGCCAAGCTGCTTGCGGGGAGCGTTGTCGAGGTAGAACGGTCCGAGATTGCTGCCCTCCGTCGCGCCGCCGCGCGTGTTGATCATGTCGACCAAGGCGGAGAAGCCCAGCACGTCGGAAAGCAGGATGAATTCGTGCCGCTCGGGCGTGGAGATCTTGCCGCAGTCATAAAGAAAGTTGAGCACCCGCATCCACTCGTCGTGGCTGAGGTTGGTCTCCCGTGTGAAGTCATGCAGATGATCGATCAGCTTCTCCAGGAGGAACTTGAAGCGCGAGCCTTCCTCCGTCCGGAAGCTCTTCTTGACCGCCTCGGTGATGGTGAACTGATTGATATCCTTCATGCAATCCCTCCCTCTGTAGTCTGCGTCCCGCGCTTTCCGAAATCGCGTCCGGTTCTCGGGCCGATGCGCGGCCTGCTGCGCCTGCCGGGTCATCGGCCGGTTGACAGAAGCCTATTCCCTACCGTAGCTTGCGGCAAGAGAAAATCTTTTCGGAATGCGAAATATACGGCGAGCGTGCCCATGCGGATCGGAAAACAAGACAAGGCTCTCACGGCCATCGCCACCTCGGATGCCGACAGCATAACCGTACGGGGACACGATCTGTGCGGCGATCTCATCGGCAAGATCGATTTCACCGACTATTTCTGGTTGCTGGTGACGGGTAGCCGACCCACCGACACGCAGCGCGCGGTGACCAATGCCTGCCTGGTGGCGATCGCGGAACATGGGCTGGTGCCGAGCGTGCAGGCGGCGCGCATGACGCTGGCGGCGGGGCCGGAATCCTGGCAGGGCGCCATGGCCGCCGGCCTGCTCGGCATGGGCTCGGTGGTCGCCGGCAGCTCGGAAATCGCCGGTCGCTATATCGTCGACGTGCTCGGCAAGAGCCGCGCTCCGGGCGTCGGGCTCAAGGAGGCGGCACGGCGCAGCCTCGGGGAATTGAAGGCGAGCCGGAGCAAGGTGCCGGGCCTCGGCCATCCCCAGCACAGCGCCGGCGACCCGCGCGCCGACGTGCTGCTCAAGCTCGCCGACGATCTCGGCGTCTCCGGCGACCATGTCAGGACGCTCCGGGTCCTTGCCGATTTGGCGCCGGGGATCATCGAGCGACCGCTTCCGATCAATATCTCCGGCGCGATCCCCGCCGTGATGCTGGATGCCGGCTGGCCGGTCGAGGCGTTGAAGGGCGTACCGCTCCTGGCGCGCGCGGCAGGGCTCGTCGCCCATCTCTACGAGGAATCCCAGCGCTCCATCGGTTTCATCCTGTCGCATCACGCTGATCTCGCGATCGCCTATGACGGCGAGATCGCCAAGCCGACTTCGGGAGGCGCGGAATGACCAGACTTCTTGCGGATTTCCGCGTCGTCGAAATGGGCACCTACATCACCGGGCCGGCGGCGGGGATGCATCTGGCCGACCTCGGCGCGGATGTGATCAAGGTGGAGCGGCCGGGCTCCGGCGATCCGTTCCGCGCCTTCAAGGGCGGGCTCTATTCGCCCCATTTCCAGACCTACAACCGGAACAAGCGCTCGATTGCCCTCGATACGGCCGACACCGAGGACCGGCGCGTCTTCCACGAGCTCATCGCGACGGCCGACGTGTTCATCCAGAACTTCCGTCCGGGGGTGGCCGAAAAGCTGGGCGCCGGCGACGAGGAGCTGAGGCGCATCAATCCGCGCCTCGTCTATTGCGCGATCAGCGGGTTCGGCCAGAGCGGGCCGGCGCGGGACCGGCCCGCCTACGACACGGTGGCGCAGGCGGCGAGCGCCTATCTCAGGCTGCTCACGCCGCCGGCCAGCCCGCGCGTGATCGGCCCGGCAATCGCCGATGCCGTGACCGGCCATTATGCTGCGCTCGGCATCACCGCGGCGCTTCTCGAACGATCGAAGACAGGCAAAGGCCGCCGGCTCGACATCTCGATGCTGGAAGCGATGTGCCATTTCAATCTCGACAGCTTCACCCATTATTTCAGCGTCGGCGAGGTCATGGGGCCGCTCAGCCGGCCGATGGTGTCGCAGTCCTATACATTCGCCTGCTCCGACGGGAAGTGGATCGCTATCCACCTCTCGTCGCCTCAGAAATTCTGGGAAGGGCTGGCCGCTTCGGTCGGCCGGCCTGATCTCCTGACCGACGCGCGCTTCGCCGAACGGTCGAACCGAATCCGAAACCAGCAGGATCTGATCGACATCATGACGCCCATCTTCGCCACCCGCAGCCGCGCGGAATGGTGCGAGATCCTCCTGGCCAACGAGGTGCCGCATTCGCCGGCCTATGATTCCGACGAGGCGCTGGAGGATCCGCAGGCGAAGCACCTCCACATCGCCGTTGAGGCGGAGCATCCCACGATGGGCCCGTTCCGGACGGTGCGGGCGCCCTACAGTTTCGACGGAGAGCCGGAACTGGAGGTCGTGCCGCCGCCGGTGCTCGATCAGCACGGCCAGGAGATCCGCGCCGAGATCGCCAGGCGAAAGAAGGGCTGAGGAACGCCCAGCACAAATATCGGGATTCCCAGCTCATTTCTTCTCGCGACAGTCGAGATAGATTGCCCGCAGCAACTTGACTTCAAAGCGGGCCGACCCATGTCCATTCCCATGATTGCCGAAGGTATCATGATACAGCGCGGCAACCACAAAGGGGTCTAGAACATGTCCGGGCTTGCGCTCGCCATTGCGTCGGTGATCGAATTCCTTTGCGGCGCAGCCACGGGCATCGCACTTGGCCGCCGGGTTCCCAGCCTGAGCTGGGGCCGGCTGGCCAATGGCCTGATCGGCGGCATCGGGGGACTCCTTTTCGTATGGCCCTCGGCGCGCATACCGGGCGTCGGGCGTTTCCTCGGACATCCCGCGAACGCTCTGACGCCAACCGTGCTGATCGGGGCGGCAATAGCAGGGGTGATCGGGGGCGTTATCCTGGTCGCCTTGGCTGGCTTCCTCAGAGCGCTCATAAGGGACTGATAATCTTTCCGCATCAACAGAGGTGACGCAAAATGTCGTTCGGCGCACGTCAGGTCCTCGCCCTCATCTTCGTTCTCGCGGCCGCGGCGGCCTGTACGGTCGAGGCCGAACAGGGCCCGGTTCGGCCGCTTCCACAGGCCTGCACCTTCGAGCATGCGCCGGTCTGCGCCCAGCGCGGCAGCCAGCAGCGAACCTTCAGCAATGCGTGCCTGGCTCGCTCCTCCGGGTTCCGGGTCCTTCATCGTGGCCAATGTCGTCCGGGCGGTCCGATCGCCGGGGGGCCGGTCGCCTGCACGCGCGAATTCGCGCCGGTCTGCGCCCGGCGTGGCGGGCGGGAGCGGACCTTCGACAATTCTTGCCTGGCTCGCGCCTCCGGATTCCAGATCGTGCATCGTGGCCAGTGCCGTGCAAGCGGCGGCCCGGTTGCCGGCAGGCCGGTCGCATGCACGCGCGAATTCGCGCCTGTCTGTGCCCGGCGGGGCAACTTCTCGCTCACCTTCGACAATGCTTGCCTGGCGCGCGCCGATGGTTTCCGCCCGATCCATTCGGGACGCTGCCGCTGAAATCCCCCACTGTCGTGAGGATGACGACTGCGCTGAAGGCCTGCCCCAATCGCCAAGGTTGGCGATTGGCATCGACATGGAAGCTCCGTCATCCTCGGGCCGGCGCCGAGCGAAGCGAGGTGATGAGACCCCGTCCACGGGCTTGCCCGTGGACTGGATCCATTCCGTTACGTATGGGGCAACCCACCCAACGCTGCAGAACGAAGTGGCCGAACGGCAGTGACAGCAGCCATCATACGTTCCTACCGTACGGCCCAAGATAGCCACTATAGTGGGGGAGAGTTGGCTCGGCGAAGCCGAGACGCAGAGGGGGAATCTGCCAACGGCGCATCGTCCTGGTTGCAGGCTCGGCCAAAGAGATGACAATCTACAGCGGACGGATCGGTCGCCATTCAATCGGTCGGTCCCGGGCCTATGAATTTTGAACGTCAGATGTCTTGAAGAAGGACGAGCTCGATGTTTCCCGCCGCCCCTATGCGTAGCTTCGGTGTCTGGAGCGCGATCGCCCGGAACGCCGCGATTCATCGGGAACGCGTCGCCTTCATAGACGGTGATGTCGCCGAAACCCACGGCGCGTTCCGCGATCGCTGCGAGGCGTTGGCCGCGGCTTTGCTGGCTGGCGGCATCCGGCCGGGCGAACGCATCGCGGTGTTGGCCGAGAACAGGCTTGCCATCCATGCGTTGCTCGGTGCTTCGGCGCGTCTTGGCGCCATCCTGGCGCCGCTTAACTGGAGGCTGCGCGAGACGGAACTCGCCGCGATCATCAGCGACTGCCAGCCGAGTGCGATCATCGCGGACGACGCGACGATAACGGTTGCCTCCTCGCTCGCGGCAGGTTCGGGCGCGAAGCTGCGCGCGACCTTCGGCGCACCGGGCGGCGCGTTCCTCGCCTACGAGGCAGTGAAGGCCGGCGACGCGGGCGCGCTGCCGGACACGGCCGATGGCGATGCGCCACTCCTGATGATCTACACCGCGGCGGTAGACGGCGTGGCGCGCGCGGCGACGCTCACCGGCGCCAATCTCGTCGCCTCGGCCGTGCAACTCGTCGACGCCGTCGGGATCACCGAAGCCGATCGGTTCCTGGGCAACCTGCCGATGTTCCACATCATGGCGCAGAGCTTTGCGTTTGCCGTGCAATTCGCCGGCGGCGCGACCGTGGTGCGGCCGCGCTTCGACGCGACGGATGCCGCCGCCGCCATCGAAAAGCACAAGGTCACGCTGCTCGGCAGCTTCCCGCCCATGCTTGCCGGCATTCTCGACGCGGCGCAGAGCTCGGGTGCCGATATCTCCTCGCTGAAGTCGGTCATCGGGCTGGAGGCGCCTGCGGTCATCGAGCGGCTGGAGCGCGCGTGGCCGCGTTCGCGCTTCTGGGCCGGTTTCGGACAGACCGAGACCAGCGGGCTGGTGACGGTGGGGCTGGGCAGCGACAATCCGGGCAGCGCGGGCGTTGCCGGATCACTCACCGAGATCGCCGTGGTCGATGGCGCCGACCGCCCGGTCGCGACGGGCCAGGTCGGCGAAATCGTCGTGCGCGGCCCGGCGGTCATGGCGGGTTACTGGGGCCGCGAGGAGGAGAACGCCGTCGTCTTTCGCAACGGGTGGCACCATACGGGCGATCTCGGCAAGCTCGATGCGCAGGGCCGGCTCACCTATGCGGGACGGCTGCCGGCGAAGGAGCTCATCAAAACCGGCGGCGAGAACGTCTATCCGGCCGAGGTCGAGAAGGCGTTGCTCGACTCCGGCGCCGTGGTCGAGGCGATGGTGTTCGGCGTGCCCGACGACAAATGGGGAGAACGGGTCGTCGCGGCCGTCGTGCTGCGCGATGACGCCGGTTGGGGTGAAACCCAATTGAGGGAATTCATCGGCGGCCGCATCGCGGCCTACAAGCGGCCGCGCGACATCGTTTTCGCCGACAAATTACCGAGGGGCATCAACGGCTTGATCGATCGCGCCGCAACCCGCGAGGCTTTCTCCGGCCAGTTCTCGTCGGTGAAAGAAGCGCCGGGCGCTGCAATCCCCACAGGCCACTCGCCCCGCCTTGACACACAGTAGTGAATATCCTTCACTCTGGGCTGCGAGGAGCGTGCCGCCATGCGCGGGAAGCTGGAACGTCGCGCGATCCAAGGTGCGCCCGGCCTGAGCGCCGTGAGGCCGAGGCGCAAGTATATAGGGAGGTGGGGGCTGCGGCCGGGCGAAACCACGCCATCGCGCCGGCGGGGTTAATGAGGAGCATTCACTACAGCGTCGGGAAGGAAGCGCTGCCGAGGCGCTGAACGGCCGCGAAAGGCTGACGCGGTTGCAAAGGGAGGAAGCGTGACCGAGCATTCGGCACAGCATGGCGGCGAGGGGCGTATTCTCACTTGTCGTGGGATCGAGCGTTCGTTTGGCGGCCTGAAGGCGCTGAAAGGCGTCAACCTGCACGTCGATCGCGGCGAGATCTTCGGCCTGGTCGGTCCCAACGGCTCGGGCAAGACGACCATGGTCAACGTGATGACCGGGTTCTATCCGCCGGATGCCGGCCAGGTCGAGCTGTTCGGTGAGGATGTGACGCGTGTCTCGCCGCATCGCATCGCCGGGCGCGGTGTCGCCCGAACCTTTCAGAATCTCGCGCTCTTCAAGGGCATGAGCGTGCTCGACAATATCCTGCTCGGCCGCCACGTCCACATGCGACCGAGCGCCCTTGCCTCGCTGTTCTACTGGGTCTGGGCGCAGCGCGAGGAGCTGGCGCATCGTCGTGTCGTCGAGGAGATCATCGAGTTCATGCAGCTCGAGGACATTCGCGATGAACCCGTCGACGTGATCCCGATCGGTCTTCAGAAGCGCGTCGAGCTGGCGCGCGCGCTGGTTTCGGAACCGCGCTTCCTGATCCTCGACGAGCCCATGGCCGGCATGAACCAGGAGGAGAAGGAGTATATCGCGCGCTTCATCCTCGACGCGCGCGACGAGCGTAACGTCTCGATCCTGATCATCGAGCACCACATGGATGTGGTCACCGCCATCTGCGACCGCGTCGTGGTCCTCTCCTATGGCGAAATCATCGCACAGGGCGAGCCGCGCAAGGCGATCGCCGATCCCGCGGTCGTGAAGGCCTATCTCGGCGAGCGCGCGGCGCAGCGGCATGCCGGGGTGGCGGCATGAATGCGCCAGTCAGGATCGACGCCAAGGTCTCGACCTGGCCGATGCGGGAGGACGGCCATCCGGCGACGCTGGTGGCGAGCGTCGCCCGCAATGCCGCCGAGGCCGGAACGCGCGTCGCGTTTCGCGAGCGCGAATATGGTATCTGGCGCGAATGGAGCTGGGCCGACGTGCTGGGCGAGGTGCTGGCCTTGGCCGCGGGCTTCGAGGCGGCCGGGCTGAAGCGCGGCGATGCGCTCACCGTGGTGGGGGACAACCGCGCCTCGATCTATTTTTCGATGCTCGCGGCCAACGCGCTCGGCGCCTTCCCTTCTCCGGTCTATCCGGACGTGCCCGTCGACCAGCTGGACAGCTACATGCGCTTCGGCGACCCCAAGCTGGCGCTCGCCGAGGACCAGGAGCAGGTCGACAAGCTGATCGACCTGCGCAATCGCACAGGCAAGCCGGCGCGCATCGTCTTCGACGATCGGCGAGGCATGGCCGCCTATGGCGATGCAGGCATCGTATCCATCGAGACGATCCGCGCCGATGGTGAGGCCCGGCTCGCTGCCGAACCCGGGCTGGCGGCGGAACTGGTCGGTCGGGCGAGCGGCGACGACATTGCCGTCCTGCTCTACTCGTCGGGCACCACCGGCCTGCCCAAGGGCATTCCGCTGCGCCACAGAAACGTGGTCAGTGGCATGCTGAATGCCACGGCCGGGCATTATTTCAAGCCGCATGAGGAACTCTTCGCCTATCTGCCGACGGCCTGGGTTGGCGACTTCGTCTTCACGCTCGCTGCCGGCGTCCTTCTGCAGGCGACGATCAACATCCCCGAGCGCCAGGAGACGGCGCTGCACGATCTGCGCGAAGTGGCGCCGACCTTCTATCTCGCCGCCCCGCGCGCCTGGGAAAACATGCTCACCCGCATCCAGGTCGGCATGGCGGATTCGACGCCGCTCAAGCGCCGGCTCTTCGACTATTTCATGCCGCGCGCGATCCGGTTCGAGCGCCGCCGCCTTGCCGGCGAGACGCTTTCGCTGGGCGAGAAGCTGATCGACCGCATCGGTGAATTGCTCGTCTATGGTCCGATCAAGGACTTCCTCGGCCTGTCTCGCGCCGAACGCGCCTTCACGGGGGGCGAGGCGATGGGCGAGGAGACGTTCCTGTTCTTCCGCGGGCTCGGAATCAAGTTGAAGCAGTTCTACGGGCAAACCGAGACTTGCGCGCTGTCGGCCGCCCAGGCGGAGGGCAATGTGAAGCTCCATTCGGTCGGCCGCGCCATGCCGGGCGTCGAGGTCAGGATCGACGACAGCGGCGAGATCCTGCTGCGCTCGGCCTCCGTCGTCGACGCCTATTTCGACGACGAGGAGGCGAGCGCCAAGGCATTCGTCGACGGCTGGCTGCGCACCGGCGATGCGGGCTACCTGGAGGAGGATGGCGCGCTGGTCGTGCTCGGCCGCGTCAGCGAAGTCGTACGCACCGCGCAGGGCGAGCGCTATATTCCCAATTTCATCGAGAACCGGATCAAGTTCAGCCCGTATGTCCGCAACGTCGCGATCTCGGGTGCGGGGCGCGACGAACTGACGGCGATCATCTGCATCGACTACGAGGCGGTAGGCCACTGGGCCGAGCGGCGTGCGATCACCTATGGCTCCTACGCGGAACTGTCGCAGAAGCCGGAAGTGCTTGACCTCGTTGCGGATATAGTCAGCCACGTCAACGAGACGCAGCCGGAGGGGCTGCGCGTCCGCCGCTTCGTCAACCTGCACAAGGATTTCGACGCCGACGACGGCGAGATCACGCGCACCCGCAAGCTGCGCCGCAACGTCATCGAGCAGAACTACGCCGCGCTGATCGAGGCGCTTCATTCCACCCAATCGAGCGTCACCTTCGATGCGCCGATCGTCTACGAGGACGGCACGCGCGCAACGCTGAGGCGCGAACTGCAGATCCGGGAGGTCCGTGACTGATGGACTGGCTCCTCGTCGCCGAACTCGCCATCAACGGCATCTTCATCGGCCTGATGTACGCGCTGGTCGCCGCCGGCATCGTGCTCATCTACAAGACCTCCGGAATCGCCAACCTGGCCCAGGGCGCGCTCGCCATGACGGGCGGCTATGCCGCCTGGGCCTTCACGGCGCTGGTCGGCCTGCCGGTGTGGCTCGCGATCCCGATCGCGCTCGTCGTCATGTTCATCTTCGGCTCGCTGCTCGAGCGTTTCGCGCTTCGCCGCATGGTGGGCCAGCCGATCATCATGGTGATCATGCTCACGCTCGGGCTGGAGATCATGCTGCGCGGCGTGCTGCCCGGCTTCTTCGGCGCGGCGGTGAAGAAGCTCGATATCGGCATCTCGCCATCGCCGCTTTTCCTGGGCGACATCTTCATCAACAAAGCGACCCTGATCGGCGGCTGCATCTCCCTCGGTCTGATCCTGCTCGCCATATTGTTCTTCAACTCGCGTCTGGGCGTGATCATGCGAGCGGTCTCCGATGACCAGACGGCGTCCTGGTCGGTCGGCATCAAGGTCGAGCGCGCCATCGCGATCGCCTGGGGCCTCGCCGCCGTCATGGCGACCACGGCGGGCGTGCTGTGGGGCGCGACGCAGGGCATAGACTGGTCGCTCTCGCTCCTGCTCATCAAGGCACTGGCGATCGCCATCCTGGGTGGGCTGGATTCGCTGCCGGGCGTGCTGATCGCGGGCGTCGTGGTGGGGCTCGCCGAAAGCCTCGCCACCGGCATCCTCGACCCGATCGTGGGCGGCGGCACACGTGACGTGGTGGCCTCGGTCATCATCGTGCTGACGCTGCTTATCCGTCCCTACGGTCTGTTCGGCCGCGAACATATCGAGCGGGTCTGATGTTTTTCCGTCGCGCCGGCATCCGCCACACGAGATACCAGAGCGAGCGGCAGATCTGGCCGCTGCCCTTCGATCGCCGCCTGGCCATCCTGCTTTTCCTGTTCGCCCTTGCAGCGCCCTTCCTGCTCGACCGGCTGCACCTCGTCGGCTACCTGCTGCCATGGATCATCTGGTCGACGGCGGCGCTCGGGCTCAACTTCCTGATGGGCGGGGCGGGCCAGATTCACCTCGGCTACGGGGCACTGATCGGCATCGGAGCCTATACGACGGTGCACATGACGCGGGCAGGCATGCCCTTCGAGATCGCGTTGATCGGCGGCGGGCTCCTGAGCGCGGCAGTCGGCATCGTCTTCGGCGCAACGGCGCTGCGCGTGAAGGGCATCTATCTCGCCATGGCGACGCTCGCCATGCAGTACATCGTCGACTTCGTGATCGTGCAGTTCCCGGCGATCAGCGGCGGCACGCAGGCCGCGCTCACCGTGCCGCGCGTCAGGTTCCTCGGTATTCCCGTCGTCGGCGACCTGCCGAGCTACTACGTGGCATTGGCCGTGTGCGTCATCGTCACGCTGTTCATGCTGAACGTGAAGCGATCCAGCTTCGGGCGGGCGCTGGCGGCCGTGCGCGAGAAGGACTACGCGGCGGCGGTCATCGGCGTGAATACTTTTCGCTTCAAGCTCACCGCCTTCTGGGTGTCGTCCTTCATCGCCGGCGTGGTCGGCGGCGTTCTTGCGGTCTGCTATTACCGCACCATCTCGCCCGACCAGTTCCATCTCGAACTGTCGATCCAACTCGTCGCGATGGTGATCGTCGGCGGACTGGGCAGCGTGCTCGGCTCCTTCTTCGGAGCCGCGCTCATCATGTTCGCGCCGATTGTCATCAACCAGCTGATCGGCTCGCTCGCGGTCGCGCTGGGGCTCGCCATCTCCGCCGACCTCAGGGCCCATCTGCCGCTGATGCTCTATGGCGCGCTGATCATCGGGTTCCTGCTGTGGGAGCCCCTCGGACTGGCCAAGATATACGCCAACATCCGCAATTACTTCCTGGTCTGGCCGTTCCGTCATGCCAGGCACTGAACGACAGAAGCACAAGTGGAGGAGAACTTTTTCGATGGAACGAAGGACATTTCTGACAGGCACGGCCGCCGCCGCCCTGATGTCGCAGATGCCGATCCGCATCGCCGCGGCCCAGGACAAGGTGATCAAGTTCGCCATGCCGCAGGACTTCACCAAGGTCTACACATTCGTCACCGCCGAATACAACCAGGGCCAGCGGGACTATATCAGCCTTGTCAACGCCCGCGGCGGCATCAACGGCTACCAGATCGTTGCGGATGTATCGGATCACGGCAACGATCAGCCGCGCGCGATCGAAGCCTATGAGCGCGCCAAGGCCGGCGGCGCGGTGCTGATCGATCCGTTGTCGACGCCGGTCGCCCGCGCGCTGGTGCCGCGCGCGCTGGAAGACAAGATCAACCTGATCACGGCCTTCTCGGGCCGGTCCGACGCTGCCGACGGTTCCGTCTTCCCTTACGTGCTGCCGCTTTCGCCGAATTACTGGACGCAGGCGGCGCTCCTCATCGACCATTTCAAGCAGAAGGACGGCGGCAGCCTGCAAGGCAAGAAGATCTGCTTCGTCCATATCGACACGCCATTCGGCAAGGAGCCGCTGCCCATCCTGGAGAAGCTGGCCGAGAAGGAAGGCTATGAGCTCGTCGCTTTCCCCTACACACCGCCCGGCAACGATCAGTCGGCGATCTGGCCGCAGGTGCGCCGCGCCCGTCCGGACTGGACCATGTTCTGGGGCGCGGGGGTCGGGCAGACGGTGGCGCTGACAGAGGCGATCCGCAACGGGCTTCCGATGGACCGTGTCTCTTCCAGCGTATGGCTGTCGGAGTCCGACATGGATGTCGTGGGCGCCGCTGCCGCCACCGGCGTGCTCAAGGTCGAGCCCTGCGTCTCCGGGCGTGAGCCGAAGCTCATCCAGGACATCCTCAAGGAGGTCGTGGGGCCTGGCAAGGGCGCCGGTCCCGAAAACAAGGTCGGCACGGCCTACTACAATTACGGCGTCATGCTGGCGGCGATCATGGTCGAGGGCGTGCGCAAGGCCTTCGAAAAAGCGCCGGACGGCCCGATCACCGGCGAATGGCTGAACGCCGGACTGACCTCGATCTCGAACTTCGAGGCCGAGGGGCTGATCCCGCCGACGACGGTGACGCCCGAGGATCACCAGGGCGGCGGCAAGGCGCGTATCGCCCATTGGGACGGCTCGAAGTTCGCGCCGGACTCCGACTTCTTCACCGCCAACCAGGACGTTGTCTGGGAGGAGATCAAGAAGTCGTCGGCCGTGTTCAAGGAAACCGGCAAGTAAAGGCGACGGGCGCGACGCGGTCCGCGTCACGCCCTTCTTCACGGGAACGATCGGATGGCGCTTCTTTCGCTGAACAATGTCGAGGTCGTTTACGACAGCGTCTTTTTGGCCGTGAAGGGCGTCTCGATAGAGGTGCCGGAAAGCGGGTTGGTCGCGCTGCTCGGCGCCAACGGAGCCGGCAAGAGCACCGTGCTGAAATCGATCAGCGGGCTGCTCAAGGCCGAGCGCGGCAACGTCTCGCGGGGCCAGATCCTGTTCCAGGGTGAGGACGTGCTCGCCATGGACCCACCTGAGCGCGTGCGCCGCGGGCTGGTGCATGTACTGGAAGGGCGGCGTGTTTTCGAGCACCTGACGCCGCAGGAGAACCTCCTTGCCGCCACCTCCATGCATTCCGACCGGGCCGAGGTGAAGCGGCTCTCGGAGGAGATGTTCACGCTCTTTCCGCGGCTTGCCCAGCGCGCCGGCGCCAAGGCCGGTTACCTCTCGGGCGGCGAGCAGCAGATGCTGGCGATCGCACGGGCGCTGATGACGAAGCCGAAGCTCATCCTGCTCGACGAGCCATCGCTCGGCCTCGCGCCCTTCCTGGTCGACGAGATCTTCGACATCATTCGACGCATCAACACGCAGTCGGGCACAGGCATCCTGCTCGTCGAGCAGAACGCCATCGCCGCCCTCGATGTGGCGCATTCAGCCTATCTGATCGAACAAGGGCGCGTCGTCATGAGCGGCACTGCCGAGGCGCTGAAGGCCAATCCCGACATCCAGCAAGCCTATCTCGGCGGCACATCGCAGGTCGATTACCATGCGGTGAAGCACTACCGCAGACGAAAACGCTGGCTGGCGTGAAGGCGAGGGGTGGGCCTTGAATTGCGTTGAGGTGCCCCGCCAGCGATAGGCACCGGGCCAGATCCCCGTACTGATGCCACTCTCAGCGCATGATTGCAGCGTCGCGGCAGCGGCCACGGAACGGAATGGATACTCGGATCAACCTCGCTCGCTCGGGTCCGAGTATGACGAAGCTTCCATGGCGATGCGAATCGCAATCCACGGTGGTTAGCGGATGCCGCTCATGCATTCGTCATACTCGGACCCGAGCCCGAAGGGCGAGGTCGATCCGAGTATCCATTCCGTTCCCAAGCGGCCGTGTGGCCGACGGTGCAGGACCTGCGTTCCGCCCGCCAAAGTGCCCTGTCCTACCGGGCAGTACTCGATTGAAGCGTCGCGGCAGCGGAACCGGAACGGAATGGCTACTCGGACCCGCGCCGAGCGAAGCGCGGCCGATGCCAATTGCTCATGAGCCCTCCTTCGCCCCGCCATCTCCTTCAGACCGCCCGCTGTGCGCTACCGCCTCGCCGAGGCGGATGAGGTTCAACGGCAGCAGCGCAAGGTGAAGGAGTATGATGGGCAGAAGATCCGCCTGGATCCCGTAGGCAACGAAAGCGATATTGCTTGTCAGGCCGAACGCCCTCAGCGCGACCATCGAGCGCATGTAGAACGTCGTGAGCACCAGCGCGGCCGCGACGTAGCCGATCGTGTCGGACCAATCAGTCAACATTGGAGAAACCCTGATGCTCACTGGTCGACGAGCCAGGCAAGCGTCGGCCGAGGCGGTCGGCGCTTGCGAGGCAGCATTCATCTCCCCTCACTCGATGCGGTTGCCCTTGCGCGAGAGGTTCTTTGCGAGCTTCGTCTGCATCTCCTCGATCTGCTCGGGTTCGAGCACGGATTGGTCGATGGTGAGGCCATTGTCGGACGTGGTCATGATGTTGGCCGCCTGCCCGTCGCCCGACCCGTGGCCAAGGCCGAGAAAATGGCCCAGCTCGTGCGCCAGCGTCCGCGCGACCTGGCCGACGCTGCGGTCCTTTAGCATCACCACCATCGCCTTGCCCCACCACGGCATCTTCGCCTGGCCGTAAGCGCCGTCGAGACTGTTGCAGACGACGACGTCGATCTCGCCCGGATTCGTCCAGTCGGCGGGGAAGCTCGCGGCCTCGGCAGGGGTGAGATCGAATTTCTTCGGCTTGTCCCGGAAGGAGGTGCGCGCCACCTGCATCTCGATCATCGCCTTCTCGCGATCGAAGAAGTCGTTGGCGAACAGCACCGCCTTGCCGAATGCGGCCTCGACATGGGTCCTCTCATCGTAGTCGCCGGGCAGGCGGCCATTCGAGGTGACGAAGGTGACGTTGAGCTTCACTTCGAAGGGCTCCACCCGAACCGAGGTCACCGAGTTGCCCTTGAAGAGTTCGCCGCCGGATGAAAGGTCACCGAGGTTCGCCATGTTGCGAACGCCCCTGAAGTAGATGACGCCGCCCTTCCAGTCCTCCTTGTTGAACATCAGGATCGCGTCGTCCACCTCGGTCATCTTGATCGAGGAGGGATGGTTGCCCAGCGTCGTATCCTTCAGGGAGCGGTAGTTGCGCGTGATGTCCAGCGATCGTCCGTCCCAGTTCCTGTTCTCATAGAGCGTGATCGTCATCTCGTCGTTTCCTTCTTCGAGCATCGGAACAACCGAAACCGCTTCGCTCGCGGCCGATGCCTGGTTGGGTGTCTGAGGGGCTGCCGCGACGCCGGTCGCTCGCAGAGCGATCGGGGGCCGCATTTCCGGGCCGTCGAGTGTCGCAGGCGGGCATGTTGCCTCGCATTCATCGAGTTCTGCGTACAGACGGTACGTATCCTCATTTATATTTGCTTTTGCTAACGGAGTCAATTAGGTACGAACGGTATGTACGGAGAGAAAGCCCTTGAGAAAGAAAAGATCGCGATCGAAGCTGTCGCAGCCGGAGGCTCGTCGTCGTTATGTCGAAATCGGCGAGCTGGCGGTGCTCCAGCAGATCGAGAAGGACTCGAAGGCCCTCGACGACAACGCCATCGCCGTCGGGCCCTTCGGCCGTCTCGATGCCGCGGCTGTCGCCGCCCGTGACGGCAAGACACGCGGCGCCGTGACGAACCTGTTCGGCAGCCAGGCGGTTTTCCAGGCCGAGACGATGAAACTCGCCCTCAACGCGGCAGAGTGGATCGAGATGATCGAATATCCGAGTCCCAGTGCATTTCAATCGCCCGACGCATGGATCGACGCGTTGTTCGCGGCGGAATCGGCGCGCGGGCCAAGACACGCGGCCGAACCAGCGGTGAACTACGCCTTCTTGTGGGCGCTGTGGCTCAGCGCCGTGCCGTATGGGATCTGGAGCGAGCGGGTCAGCGGGCCGAGCGTTGACGAGTTCGTTCAGTGGGTCCAAAAGCTCGAGCAGCTCTTCGCGGGGGCAATCGACCACTTCGGAATGCGCCTGAGGAAGGGTATTTCGGTCAATCATCTGGCCACGAGTGCCGCCACCCTGATCGAGGGCGCCTGGCTCAACCAGTGCCTGACGCTCCAGCATCCCTGCGATGCAAAAGAGGCGATCGCCACCGTCCTGACGCGCGCGGGACGCTTGCTGTGGAACGGCGCAACGGAGCTGCGGACGTAATACCTTGGCCCTGGACGTTGGCACATCCAGGGCGCCTCAGTCGCCGGCGCGGCCCAGCCGGGCCGCTTGGCTTTCGCTCCAACGGGCGCGGCGCGCGGTCGCGCGCTCCAACGGTCAACAATGCTGACCGTTGGTATGAGCGCCTCCGGGCTAATAGGCGACGGGCGTGGTCCAGGCCGGATCGTCGTGCTTTTCCCAGTAGAGCTGGAGCAGCCGTGTCGTGATCGGTCCCGGCCGGCCCGAACCGACAGGCGCTCCATCGACGCGGGTGACCGGCATGATGCCTCCGGCGGTCGAGGTGATGAACACTTCGTCCGCATTGGCGAGCTCGCTCACCGCGACGTCCGTCGCCGCACAGTCGATGCCGATCTCCCCGCAGAGATCGAACACCGTTTGCCGGGTGATCCCCAGCAGCACTCCGGACGCCGGTGTCTTCAGTCCTCCGTCCTTGACCACGAACAGGTTGAAGCCGGGCCCTTCCGCGACGTTCCCATTGGTGTCGAGGAGCACCGCATTCTCGGCGTTTCTGTCATATGCCTCGAACAGCCCGCCCACGAGGTCGAGCCAATGATAATTCTTGACATGCGGATCCACGGATTTCGGCGATATGCGCACGACTTCGCTGACGACGAGAGCGAGGCCGCGCTTCATCTGCTCCTCATTCGCGATCGAGCCGAACGGGATCACAAAGGCGATGAAGCGGTTGATCGCGTTGCGCGGGTCGCGGCTGAAGGTCGGTGAGGTCCCCCGGGTGCAGATCATCTCGACATAAGCCGCCCTGTGTCCTGACAACGCGACGCAATTGGAGAGGATCGCGGCGACCTGGTCGCGGCTATAGGGCACCTTCAGGCGCAGCCGCTCGACGCTCGCAAAGAAGCGATCGAGATGCAGATCGAGCCTGAAGAAGCGGCCGTTCCAGACATGGACCGTGTCGTAGGTCGCGTCGGAGTGGAGCAGCCCCCAGTCGAGAACCGAGATCTTGGCTTCCGAGATCGGGAGGTACTGACCGTCCATATACGCCACACCCGCCGGGTAAAGCAGCGGATCCCGGTGCTTCTCGCTCAAGGCCGGCAGCGGCTCGGATGATGTCGACTTCAACTCGATGGCCATGGGTCCCCCTCTTCCTACCTTGCCAGCCGAACTGGCCGCCTGGGCGAGTTCTTTGTGCGATCGCCCAGCGTCACGAGGTCCCCTGACGCTCAGTCGTGTCCCGGCAGCCCAGCCAATCCCGCAACACCGATTCCATATCCGCTCCCGTTTGGGGGATCGGACCCGGATCCGCGGTCGGCGTGGCGGAGAAGCGCGGGGCAGGAGCCGCCTGGAGCGCGCCATCCATCTCCCGGTACACGCCGCGGGCGGCCATGTGCGGGTGGCGCGCCGCTTCGTCGGGATCGAGCACGGGCGCGAAGCAGGCATCGGTGCCTTCGAGCAGGGCGCACCACTCGTTCGACGAGCGCATGGCGAAGAGCACCGCAAACCGGCGCCTGAGCTCGGGCCAGGCCGCGACGTCGTAGCCATTGGCGAAATCGGGATCGTCGGCGAGGCCGAGCTTCTCGCACAGCAGCCGGTAGAATTTGGGTTCGAGCGCGCCGACCGAGACAAAGCGGCCGTCGGCGCAGCGATAGGTCGAATACCAGTGCGGTCCGTCCAATATGCTCTCGCCGCGCGCCGAGACGAACTGGCCGCCCGCCTTGAGGCTCAGGAGCAGGTTCATCATATGGGCGCTGCCGTCGACGATGGCGGCATCGACCACCTGGCCCCGTCCCGTCTCGCGCGCGCTCATGAGGGCGGCGAGGACTCCGACGGCGAGATAAAGCGCGCCGCCGCCGATATCGCCGACCAGGGTCGGCGGGGAGAGCGGCGGCTCGCCGGGCTGGCCCGAATACCAGAGCGCGCCGGACAGCCCGACATAGTTGAGGTCATGGCCTGCCGCGTGGGCGAGCGGTCCCTCCTGACCCCAGCCGGTCACGCGCCCGTAGACGAGGCGCGGATTGCGCGCCAGGCAGACTTCCGGGCCAAGCCCCAGCCGCTCCATGACATCCGGACGCATACCCTCGATCAGCGCGTCGGCGCTCTCGACGAGGTCGAGGACGGTCGCGACATCTTCCGGAGACTTGAGGTCGACCGCGATCGAACGCTTGCCGCGGTTGGTGAGGGCTGCCGTTCCCAGCGCGATGTTCTCGGGGTTGGGCTGGCGCCGGTCCACGACGACCACGTCCGCCCCGAGGTCGGCCAGCAGCATGCCGCAGAAGGGCGCCGGTCCGATGCCCGCGATTTCGATAAGCCTGAGACCGGCGAGCGGCCCCTTGCGGCTGGTCATGCATCTCCTCCCTGCATGCTCCGACGGAATGCGCGCCGCAACGACAGCGTTGGCGACAAGCGGCCCCCGCAACCGACAGCATGGGAGGCCGGGTGTCAATATGGCCACTTTTCTCGGGGCGGCTACGACGCTCACACGTCCGTAAGGCGTCTCGCTGACGCCGCGCCAAGCAGAGCGCGTGCAACGGATCTCACGCGATGGCAGGGCGCTCCGCCACAAAGCGTGAATGCCGCGTATATTGACATAAAGATGTCTTTATGTGATTGGAGAGGGCTTGTCGCAGTAAGGATTGAAGATGTCGCAATCACCGTCGCCGCTCGATGCACTCTTCGGCGCGGTCGCGCCCAGGCCCGACGGTTCGGAGGTGCTCGCCGCCCTGCGGGCCGCCGCCCGCGAGCGCATCCTCATTCTCGATGGCGCGATGGGCACCCAGATCCAGGGCCTCGGCTTCGACGAGGACCATTTCCGCGGCGAGCGTTTCGGAGGCTGCGCCTGCCACCAGAAGGGCAACAACGACCTCCTGATCCTCACCCAGCCCAAGGCCATCGAGGAGATCCATTACAAATACGCCATCGCCGGCGCCGACATCATCGAGACCAACACCTTTTCCTCGACTTCGATCGCCCAGGCCGACTACGGCATGGAGGACATGGTCTACGAGCTCAACCGCGACGGTGCGCGGCTGGTGCGCCGGGCAGCGCTGCGGGCCCAGCAGGAGGACGGCAAGCGCCGTTTCGTGGCCGGCGCGCTCGGGCCGACCAACCGCACCGCCTCGATTTCCCCTGACGTCAACAACCCCGGATACCGCGCCGTCACCTTCGACGATCTCAGGATCGCCTATGGCGAGCAGCTTCGCGGGCTGATCGACGGCGGCGCCGATATCGTTCTCATCGAGACGATCTTCGACACGCTGAATGCCAAGGCGGCGATCTTCGCGGCGGAGGAAATCTTCGCCGAGAAGGGTGTGCGCCTGCCCGTCATGATCTCCGGTACCATCACCGATCTCTCCGGCCGCACCCTGTCGGGCCAGACCCCGACCGCCTTCTGGCATTCGGTGCGTCACGCCAAGCCCTTCACGATCGGATTGAACTGCGCGCTCGGCGCCGCGGCCATGCGCCCGCATCTTTCCGAACTGTCCGACGCGGCCGACACCTTCATATGCGCCTATCCCAATGCCGGCCTGCCCAATGCCTTCGGGCAGTATGACGAGAGCCCCGACTATATGGCGGGGCAGGTCGAGGAGTTCGCCAGGGAAGGCCTGGTCAATGTGGTGGGCGGCTGCTGCGGCTCGACGCCGGACCATATCCGCGCCATCGCCGAGGCCGTGAAGGGCCGGGCGCCGCGCGCCGCGCCCGAGCACAAGCCCCTGATGCAGCTCTCCGGCCTCGAGCCGTTCACGCTCACCGACGAGATCCCCTTCGTCAATGTCGGCGAGCGCACCAACGTCACCGGCTCGGCGAGGTTCCGCAAGCTGATCACCGCCGGCGATTATGCCGCCGCGCTGGACGTGGCCCGCGATCAGGTGGCGAACGGCGCGCAGGTCATCGATGTCAACATGGACGAGGGCCTGATCGACTCCAAGAAGGCGATGGTCGAGTATCTCAACCTCATCGCCGCCGAGCCCGACATCGCCCGCGTGCCGATCATGATCGACAGCTCCAAATGGGAGGTGATCGAGGCCGGGCTGAAATGCGTTCAAGGCAAGGCCATCGTCAACTCGATCTCGATGAAGGAAGGCGAGGAAGCTTTTCTTCATCACGCCAGGCTGTGCCGGGCCTATGGCGCGGCCGTCGTCGTCATGGCCTTCGACGAGCAGGGCCAGGCCGACACCAAGGCGCGCAAGGTCGAGATCTGCACCCGCGCCTACAAGCTGCTGACGGAAGAAGCGGGCTTCGCCCCGGAAGACATCATCTTCGATCCCAACATCTTCGCCATCGCCACCGGTATCGAGGAACACGACAATTACGGCGTCGACTTCATCGAAGCGACGCGGGAGATCGTGCGCACCCTGCCTCACGTCCACGTGTCGGGCGGCGTGTCGAACCTCTCTTTCTCCTTCCGTGGCAACGAGCCGGTGCGCGAGGCCATGCACGCCGTGTTCCTGTACCACGCCATCCAGGCTGGCATGGACATGGGCATCGTCAATGCCGGACAGCTCGCCGTCTATGAATCGATCGATCCCGAGCTGCGCGAGGCCTGCGAGGATGTCGTGCTCAACCGCAAGCCCAAGGCGGGCGGCACGGCGACGGAGCGCATGCTGGAAATCGCCGAGCGCTACAAGGGCGCCGGCGCGCGGGAGGGCAAGGAGAAGGATCTCGCCTGGCGCGAATGGCCGGTGGAGAAGCGGCTCGAGCACGCGCTGGTCAACGGCATCACGGAATTCATCGAGGCCGACACGGAAGAGGCGAGGGTCAAGGCCGAGCGTCCGCTTCATGTGATCGAAGGGCCGCTGATGGCCGGCATGAACGTGGTGGGCGATCTCTTCGGCGCGGGCAAGATGTTCCTGCCGCAGGTGGTGAAGTCGGCACGGGTCATGAAGCAGGCCGTGGCCGTGCTCCTGCCCTACATGGAAGCCGAGAAGCTGGCCAATGGCGGCGGCGACCGCGAGAGCGCCGGCAAGATCCTGATGGCGACGGTGAAGGGCGATGTCCACGACATCGGCAAGAACATCGTCGGCGTCGTCCTGGCCTGCAACAATTACGAGATCATCGATCTCGGCGTCATGGTGCCGGTGACGAAGATCCTCGAGACGGCGCGCGCGGAGAAGGTGGACATCATCGGGCTTTCCGGCCTGATCACGCCGTCGCTCGACGAGATGGCGCATGTGGCCGCCGAGATGGAGCGCGAGGGCTTCGACATCCCGCTGCTGATCGGTGGCGCGACCACCAGCCGCGTGCACACGGCCGTGAAGATCCACCCGCGCTACAGCCAGGGCCAGGCCGTCTATGTGACCGACGCCAGCCGCGCCGTCGGCGTGGTGTCTTCCCTGCTGTCGGCGGAGATGAAGCCCGGCTATGTCGAGAAGCTGCGCGAGGAATACCGCAAGGTGGCCGATGCGCATGCGCGCTCCGAAGCGGAAAAGCAGCGCCTGCCGCTCGAACGGGCGCGCGCCAACCCGCATCGCGTGGACTGGGCCGCCTACCAGCCGCCGAAGCCGACCTTCCTGGGAACGAAGGTGTTCGAGACCTGGGATCTGGCCGAGCTCGCCCGCTATATCGACTGGACGCCCTTCTTCCAGACCTGGGAACTCAAGGGGCGCTACCCCAAGATCCTTGAAGACGAGCAGCAGGGGGAGGCGGCGCGTCAGCTTTTCGCCGACGCACAGGCGATGCTGAAGAAGATCATCGACGAGAAATGGTTCAGGCCCCAGGCCGTGGTCGGCTTCTGGCCCGCAAACGCGGTGGGCGACGATGTCCGACTCTTCACCGACGAGAGCCGCTCGAAGGAGCTCGCCACCTTCTTCACGCTGCGCCAGCAGCTCGTCAAGCGGGACGGCAAGGCCAACATGGCGCTCTCGGATTTCGTGGCGCCGGAGGATAGCGGCAAGGCCGATTATGTCGGTGGCTTCGTCGTGACGGCGGGGATCGAGGAGGTGGCGATCGCCGAACGCTTCGAGCGTGCGAATGACGATTACTCCTCGATCATGGTGAAGGCTCTGGCGGACCGTTTCGCGGAAGCTTTCGCCGAGCGCATGCACGAGGTCGTGCGCAAGGAGCTCTGGGCCTATGCGCCGGACGAGAGCTTCACGCCGGAGGACCTGATCGGCGAGCCCTATCAGGGCATCCGCCCGGCGCCGGGCTATCCCGCCCAGCCCGATCATACGGAGAAGAAGACGCTTTTTGCCTTGCTCGACGCCGAAAGCCAGGTCGGTGTGAAGCTCACAGAGAGCTTCGCCATGTGGCCCGGCTCCTCGGTCTCGGGCCTCTATTTCTCGCATCCCGAGAGCTATTATTTCGGCGTCGCCAAGGTCGAGCGCGACCAGATCGAGGACTATGCCGGGCGCAAGGGCATGGCGATCGGCGAAGTCGAGCGCTGGCTCGGCCCGATCCTCAACTACGTGCCGGCGTCCTATGCGGAAGCGGCGGAGTAGGGCAGGCATTAAGGGAGCGTCAGGGGGTCGGCCATCTGAGCTGTAAGCGCCCGATCGGCCTACCGGCCACTTCTCCCCGTGAAACGAGGAGAAGAGCGCCTTCATTTTGCTTTCGCCAATCGCCTCCCGTCGACGATTGACGAATTCCTGGCGTCCGTCGCCTCACTTCCCGTTCTTCACCTACGACATTCCACACGGTGGAGAGTGTCTTTCCTTATTGCTCGGCAGGTCCCCCTCTCCGTCTCGGCTTCGCCGAGACGGAGAGGGTGCCTGCAAGGCGCCGAGAAGACGCTTCTTGAGATTTCCTTCGAACGGCCGCCGACGCGGGCTGCAGCCCGGCGCCTCCGCTGCCCGCCGCGTCGCCTTGCGGCGGCGCGGGGACGGGCAGGGTTCGGCTTACGGCCGGATGTTGTGATTGACCCGGAAAAGGTTTGACGGGTCGTATCTGCGCTTGGCCGCGACGAGGCGCTCGTAGTTGTGGCCGTAGGCGGCGCGCAGGCGCGCTTCGCCTTCGTCGTCCATCATGAAGTTGATGTAGGCGCCACCATGCGCGTTGTGTCTGTGCACCGCGGCCCAATAGTCGCTTGCCCAACGCTTGAGTTCGGATGCTTTCCCAGGGTCGGGGTCGATGCCCGCGATGACCATCGACCAACGCGCTTGGCGGGTACCCCAGGCGGTCGCGTCCGGAGCGACGTCCTGCACCGCTCCGTCGATGGGGTAGAGGTGCATGAGGGACAATTCGCTCGGGGTCTTCGAACCGTACTCGGCATGGGCGGCAATGGCGGCATCGGAGAGCTCGTCGACATAGTCGCCTTTCCAGTACCATTGCAGGCCCTTCGGCAGCAGCGGGTCGAACAGCGTCTGGAGGGCGACGAAGGGCATCTGCATCATGCCGTCCAGCAGCGGCTCGGGAAGAGCGGCCCGCGCCGGCCGCATGGCCGCCATGCCGTCTTCCGCCGAGCCGTTGTAGCAACTGATCAATGCACAGACGCGCCGTCCCCAGATCTCGCGAGGGAACGGATCGCAGGACGGCACCGTCTTGATGCCGAAGAACATGCCGAGCTCCCGCGGGGCACCGGGCAGGAAGTCCCGGTACCAGCGCATGACCTGCGGGGCATGCACGATGTCGTAGAAGATCGGTCCGCCATAGACATGCGTGGCCGGATGAGCCCGGAAGACGAAGCGTGTCACCACGCCGAAATTGCCGCCGCCGCCGCGCAGCGCCCAGAACAGCTCGGGATGTTCGTCCTCGCTCGCCGTCACCACCCTGCCGTCGGCCAGCACGACCTCGGCCGCAAGCAGATTGTCGATGGTGAGGCCGTACTTGCGGGTGAGATGGCCGGTGCCGCCTCCCAGCGTCAGCCCGGCGATGCCGGTGGTCGAGACGAGACCCGCCGGCACCGCGAGCCCGTGAATGCTGGTGGCGCGATCGACGTCGCTTTGCGTGCAGCCGGCTTCGACACGGACGGTGCGCGTCGCGGGATCGACATCGACGCGTTTCATCGGCGACAGGTCGATGACCATGCCGCCGTCGCAACTGCCGAAGCCTGGTCCGCTGTGGCCGCCGCCACGGACGGCAACAACCAGATCCTTCTCGCGGGCGTGGTTGACGGCCGCGACGACGTCGGCGGTCTCGGCGCAAGGAACGATCCAGCGCGGCCGCTTGTCGATCATGGCATTGTAGAGAGCGCGAGCCTCGTCATAGGCCGGATGAGCCTGGTCGATGAGGGCCGCGCGGAGCCGCTCTGGAAAGTCGTGAGACGTTATGACTTTCTGCATAGTTCGCTCTCGGGTTTCGAGGCAGACGCGTCAGGGCACGGTCCAACTGAAATCCGTCGCGGGCCATGGGCATTTGCGTCGCCGGTTGAATCGCCGCCTCCGCGGCCCCCCTGTCATACGACGCTTTCATTTCCGCAGTTTTTCACTGTGGCCGCCGGAATGTTTCGTTTGTTTCGGCGACGCATGCTCGGATGGCAGGCTTCGGGCTACACGCCCGCCAGTCCTCCCGACCCTACAGCGTGTCGCCCCAATCGGATTCGGGCGACGCGCTTTAGATATTTTTTGCCGCCTTGTCGCGATGCCGATCGAATCCGGTCGGCTGCGGAATGCTTTAAGCCTGCAAGGCCGGCTGGGGGTCGGCTGCCTGCGAACGGTCATGCGCGATCGGGAACAGGGCCCTGAGGCGCCGGTCGCGGAGCCAGAGCCCGCCCCACATGAACAGCCCGAGATAGAGGCTGAAGAGGATGTGGCTGAAGAGCGGGCTGCCGACCCGGATCTGTGTCGCCATCGCGCCCCCGAGGAGCCCCATCATGAGGACGGCGCCGAGCACGCTTGTGCGCGGGATCAGGTAGAGCACGAGGCAGGCCAGTTCGATGACGCCGATGAAGAAGGCATAGCCGGACGGCCAGCCGAGTTCGGTCATCGTCTGTTCCGCCACGGGCATGTGGAGCAGCTTGGGCGCGATCGAGGCGCCAAGCATGAACAGGGTGAAGAGCCCGGTCAGAACCCGGCCTGTCCAAAGCATCGTCTGTGCATTCATGTCGTTCTCCTGTGAAGGCGCAGCCACTGGTCGAGCCGGACGAAGGTGCCCGTCCAGCCATGCCGGTGCCCGGCAAGGCTTTGCTCGGACTTCAACCCCCGCTGCGTGAAATCCATCCGTGTCCGCCCGTCCGGCATCTCGGCCAGAAGGAGGGTGACCTGCGTGTCGACGGGCGTGCCGTCCTCGTGATCGTCGCTTTCCCACTTGAAGCTGAATACCAGCCGTTCAGGCGGAACCACTTCATGATACACGCCGCCCTGCCAGAGCACGCGATCGCCTGTCGCCGAGCGCAGGCAGGCGCGCCAGGTACCGCCTGGACGCAGGTCCTGAATGGTCTCCACGGCGGGCCACTCCGGCGGCCCGAACCATGCGATCAGCATTTCCGGCCGCGTCCAGGCCTGCCAGACCAGCTCGCGCCGCGCATCGAAGATGCGGCGCAGGCTCAGCTCGCGCGGCGCGGCGCTGTCAGTGGCGGGAGCCATCGTCGTCCCGCGACTGAATGCTCTTCAGAAATCCGTCCAGACGATCGAAGCTCGCTTCCCAGAAGTGGCGATAATGATCGATCCAGTCGGCGATCCCTTTCATGGCCAAGGGCTCGAACTTGGCCGGCCGCCATTGCGCGGCGCGGCTGCGGCTGACGAACCCGGCATTCTCCAGAACCTTCAAATGGCGCGAGATTGCCGGCAAACTCATTGAGAATGGTTCCGCGAGATCGTTCACCGACGTCTCTCCCTGCTTGCTCAGCCGGGCAAGAATGGCACGGCGCGTGGGGTCTGCGAGAGCAGCGAACTGGACGCTCAGCGGATCCGTACCCATGGCATGCCCCCTTATTTAACGAATATGTTAAATGCGCGCCGACGACTTGTCCAGGGTAGGCGACGGCGAAATCGCGCAGCTCGTCACCGCTGTCATGGTGGAACCGTCAGGGAGTGGATGGTCGGATCAATCTCTCGCCCGCTGAGGCTCGGGTTCGAGCCTGACGAACGGCATGGAGATCAGCGCCAACCGCGAATGTCTGCGATTGGCCTCTCCCCTCGCGCCGCCGTTCAGGTGCTGCTGCCGTTGGAGGCGAGCATGGTCGCCCGTCCGCCGCTCGGGACGACGACGAGCTGCTTGACCTTGCCCTGCTTGAAGGCATTGAGGAACCGGTCGTAGTTCTTGAAGGCGACGCAGCCATGCGATTCGGCGCGGCCGCCGCGCAGCAGATAGCTGTGGGTCAGGAAACCGTCGCGGCCATGCTTGTTCTTGCCGTCGACGGGCAGCATCCGGATCGCCTCGACACCATGGAAGCGCTTTTCCCGCATCCTGAGATTATAGGTATGCGGTGGGGTGGGCCCGTTCATCTTGACGTGCACGTAGCGCGGATCGTCAGCCATCTTGCCGATCCCCGAATGCGCCTCCAGCACGCTGCCGTCGGGCATGTAGACCCTCGCGGCGCTGATGTCGTAGACGGCGACGCCGTTTCCGGCCCTGGCTCCGCCGCCGCCGAACAAGTTGCGCAGCGTCCGGCCGAGGCCGTTCGAATTGGACGGGTCGTTCGGACGCGCATAGGCAAGCTTCTGCCTCGGCTTCTCGGCTTCGACGGCCTTGCGTGATCCGTCGGCCTTTTCGGCGGGCCTGTCCGCCCGGGGTGCTTCCGGCTCGCGGGTCTCCGCCGCGGCGGGCCTGCGGGTCTGATCGCTGCGCGGACGAAGTTGCGGCACGGGAACGTCGGACGGCGTGGACTCGAAATCTGGCAGGGGCAGAGCCAGGGCCTCGTCCGTTTCCTCCGGGGTGTCGGAATCTTCCTCCACCGGCGCTGTCAGCAGCGCCGACAGGGCCGCGCCGGCGCCGCTTGGAGAAGGATCGGCATAGGCGAGCAGCATCGGCGGCCGATTACCGGCTTGCGACGCGAAGCGCTCGGGGGCCGGAGCGCTAGCCTTCGCGGCGGGTTGGCGCGCCTTGGCGGCACCGGCACCGGCGCTGTTGAAAAGCTGGGCGAGTTTCTCGGATGTGAGTGAGGCTTGCTTCACGATCGCTTCGAAGCGCGCTTCGTTGCCGCTTGACCCGGACGCTGCCCCGATGTCGGGGAGACGGTCCGATTTGCCGTCGACCGCAAGGCTCGCGACGATGACAGGCCGCGCTGCCGCAGCGGCCAACCTCGGCGCCTTGCCGGAATGCTGGTCCGCGGGCTGTGCCTGGGTTCTCTTGACGAAGTAGAGTTCCGGCTTGGCCGAGCCTGAACCCGGGGCAAAGGAACTGCCCATCGCGACCATACCAGCGGCGGACCACACGGCAGCCCCGGCAAACGCGGTGCCAACGGAAGCGATCAGCAGTGGGCGCACCAAACGGCGCCCTGCACGAGCGGGTTTACTCACCAAAACATATCAAACCGGAGAACCCCGCAAGGGGCCTGGGGTCGTCGAGCGACCGCGACTGCGTGGTTTCCGGAATGTCCCCTTACTGAACCAATGATCGAAAAAGGATGGACAAATATGGTTAAATTTTGCTTGCGACTGGCAAAAATGTCACGCGTGGCCGTCTCGGGGGCGGGGTGGAGCCATGGATTCCGCCGCTGGCCGCTATCTCGCAGGGTCGCTGGAGCCGCGTCCCGGACACGCCGCCGCCTCCTCCTGCGTAGCGCGTCGCGCGGTGATAGGCGCCAGAGCGCCGGCGCTATGGTCGATGATTGGACATGGTTTCATCGCTGTCGGAATGCCCCATGCCCATTCCCAGACCTCCGCCGCCCGCCCCCATCCCGCCACCGCCTCCACCCATCCCGCCGCTGCCGCGGCCCGCGCCGCCTTCGCCTTTGCGCGCGCTCGAGCTGGAGGGGCGGGCAGGGCCTTGGAAGGGAATTTCGAGATCGGGCGGGACCGGCGCGAGGTCCAGCGCCTCCCGAATGAAGTTGCGGAGGGAGACGACAAGCTGGTGCGTTCGCACCGGCTGGCCGGCGACCAGCTCACGCGCGGCCCGCTCCGCAAGGCGCACCTGTTCTTCGGTCCCGAGCAGGATGACATCGGAAAGAGCCGCCTCGACGGCATCCCGTATCCGCCTGGATCGTTCGGAGCCGCTCGACAGGGGCAGGCCTTCGTTGCCTTCGGCGTCTGCTCGCGCCCGCTCCCGCAGATCCTTGAGGTGGGTCGGGTCGACCGTCAGGGTTCCGGTGAACGAGCCGCCAAGGATCTTGTATGCCGCGATAAGCGTCTTCAAGCGCTCGTTGATCTGCCTGTTCGCCCGTTCGCGCCGCTGCTGGATCGTGAACATCATGATCAGACGGATGCCCATGCTGATGAGCGTGATCAGCGAGATCCCGATCAGCGTGAGCAGCAGACCCTGCCAGGAACTGAAATCCATGCCGCGCACCGACACCTCCGCAACCATTCGGCGCGGGAGCTTATATGGCGTCCCGATCATCAGGAAGCCCGGAGCTGGCCACGATGCCAAGCGCCGCCTCGGTGGCAAGGAAATCGCGCTCAACCGCCGTGGCATCGAAGTTGTGGCTTCTCCGGGGGGACTGCCATCAAGAGATTTTCAAGAACAATGCTGGTAAATTACACGTTCTTCATGGCGTTGCGCAGCATGGGGTGAGTAAATGGCGCGGGACGTTACGCAATATAGGCATCCAATACAGATCAGGCGGACGTGCTGGATTCCTGGCGGCATGCCGCCGCTTCCCGTAGCGGGAGTTCGCGATACGGTCGCAACTGATCGATTGGCCGATGAAGCGGTTCGGTCCCGAGGAGGGCAAGGAGACCGACCATGCGCAAACGCAGCCAGAAGTGTATCCTGTTGCGATTTACGGTCTGCGCGAATGTTGTTCGATTGAAGCTGGAAGCGTGGAGATAGGGAATTGGCCAATTCAAACCGCGGGACGCGTGTGCCCTGGAGCTCGCATTTTTTCCTGGTCGCCGCGCTCGGCGCCACCGTGGCGGGCGGGCGGGCGACGGCCCAGGACGCCGACGAATTATCGAAGCAGTTGGCCAATCCGGTCGCGAGCCTGATCAGCGTGCCGCTGCAAAGCAATTTCGAATTCGGCGCCGGCAGCGGTGATGGCTTCGCCTATACGCTCAACATCCAGCCTGTCATTCCCTTCTCGATCAACGAAGATTGGAATCTGATCTCGCGCACCATCCTGCCTGTCGCCTACCGGGATTATCTGCCGCCGCCAGACGGCAATACGTTCGGGCTGGGCGACATCACCCAGAGCCTGTTCTTCTCGCCGAAGGCGCCTACGTCGAACGGGCTGATCTGGGGCGTCGGGCCGGCATTCCTCATCCCGACCGCCACGGACGACTTCCTGGGTTCCGGCAAGTTCGGGCTCGGTCCCACCGGCGTCGGGCTGGTGCAGAAGGGCCCATGGACGGTCGGCATTCTCGCCAACCACATCTGGTCCGTTGCGGGAGACGACGACCGGGCGGAGGTCAACAGCACATTCCTCCAGCCCTTCCTGTCCTATGCGCTCGGCCACGGCACCTCGATCACCCTCAACACGGAGTCGACCTACGACTGGGTCTCCGAGCAATGGACCGTGCCGATCAATCTGGGCGTCCAGCAGGTCTTCAAACTCGGCGAACAGCCGGTGAGCATCCAGGTCGGGGGAAAATACTACGCGGAGGCACCCGAGGGTGCTCCTCAATGGGGCATCCGGACGACCTTCACCTTCCTGTTTCCGAAGAAGTAGTGCGCCGGCACGGCGGGATGATCATACGATCGGATTGATCTTTGAGGGATCGCGAGTTGCCCTCATTGTCCTGCCGGACATCTCTCCCCGCAAGCGGGGAGAGAGACGACGGCCGCTTGGGTTGCGCCAGTCGCCACCGGCGGTGATTGGCGAAACGGGAGACGACATCGATCTTCTCCCCGCATGCGGGGAGAAGTGGCCGGCAGGCCGATGAGGGGCTTGCCCAACCGTCGATCCTTGTCGCCGCCGCTGTCAGCAGCGCGACGATGCTTCCCGCGGCGGGTTTTGTAGTTGCCGCGAGGTCACGACCCGGCGAGCCCTCCGAGATCCTCGACGGCGATCGGGAAGCGGCGGACCCTTACCCCGGTGGCGTGCCAGACCGCGTTGGCGATCGCGCCGACGGTGCCGGTGATGCCGATTTCGCCGACGCCCTTGATGCCCAGCGGGTTCACATGCGGGTCGTGCTCCTCGATGAGCAGGGCTTCGAGCGAGGGAACGTCCGCATTCACCGGGATGTGGTACTCGGCGAGATCGGCATTCATCACGCGGCCCGAACGCTTGTCGGTAAGGGCGTGCTCGTGGAGCGCGAAGGACACGCCCCAGATCATGCCGCCGTAATATTGGCTGCGCACCAGCCGCGGGTTGACGATGCGACCCGCCGCGAAGGCGCCGACAAGGCGGGTAACCCTGACCTGGCCGAGGTCCGGGTCCACCTTGACCTCGGCGAACACCGCGCCATGCGCGTGCATGGCGAGCGCCTCCCGCGATGCCTGGTCGGGTGCGCTCGTGCCGGTCCCTTCGAGCTCGACGAGCCCGGCGCGCGCCAGGATGTCGGCATAGGCTTCGCTGCGGCTTTCGTCGTCGCGACGATGGAGCCGGCCGTTGCGGGCGATCACGCCGGCATTGCCGGCGCCGAAGAGAGGCGAGCGCTCGTCGGCCGTGGCGAGCTCCGCCAGCCTGGCGATCACGTCGCTGCCGGCATTGTGGATCGCCGTGCCAGCCGTCGCGGTGTGGCCGGAACCGCCGGCAATTCCCGCGTCCGGCAGGTCCGACGAGCCCGCCCGGAACTCGACCCGGTCGATGTCGAGGCCCAGGCTGTCGGCGGCGAGCTGGGCCAGGGCGGTCCAGGCACCCTGGCCCATATCGGCAGCACTCGTCTCGACGAGGCCGGTGCCGTCGCCACGCAGGACGGCACGCGCCTCGGCCTGGAACATGATGGCCGGGAAGGTCGCCGTGCCGACGCCCCAGCCGACGAGGAAGCCGGCATCGTCGCGCATGCGACGCGGCTCGAGCGGGCGTTCGGACCAGCCGAAGCGCGCCGCGCCCTCGGCATAGCATTCGCGTAGCGCCTTCGACGAGAAGGGCTTGCCTGAGATCGGCTCGACCTCGGCGTAGTTCCGGAGCCGGAACTCCAGCGGATCGAGGCCGCAGGCCCACGCCGCCTCGTCGATCGCGCTTTCCAGCGCGGCCGATCCCGATGCCTCGCCCGGCGCCCGCATGAACAGCGGCGTGCCGATGTCGTTGCGCACCCCCAGATGCGAGGTCGCGATCGCCGGGCTGGCATAGAGGGTGTGCGACGCCTCGGCTGCCGGCTCGATGAAATCGTCGAAGGCGCTCGTCACCGTTGTGACTTGGTGCTCGAGCGCCGTAAGCCTGCCGTCCTCGTCCATGCCGAGGCGGAGTCTCTGGCGGGTCGGCGCGCGATGGCCGACCGGCCCGTACATCTGGTCGCGGCGAAGCACGAGCTTCACCGGCTTGCCGACGAGCCTGGCCGCCAGGATGCCGAGCACTTGCGGCCCGGACAGCATGCCTTTCGAGCCGAAGCCGCCGCCGAGGAAGGGACTGCGGATATGAATGTTCTCCGGCGGTAGGCCGAACAGTGCGGCGACGCGGCCCCGCGCCATGGCCAGTCCCTGGCTCGGCGTGTCGATCGAGAGGGTGTCGCCGTCCCACGACGCAACGATGGCATGGGGCTCCATCGCATTGTGATACTGCGCCGGCGTTTCATATGTCGCGTCGATCGTCGTGGACGCCGAGGCAAGTCCCGCCTCGACGTCGCCGACATGTTCGTCCGGGGGGCTGATCAGCCTCACGGCACTCGGAACGAAGCTGTCCGCCGCATCGAGGCCGATCCGGGCGGGTTCGGCCTCGTAGCGCGGGGCGAGAAGGGCGGCGCCCTCCGTGGCCGCTTCGAGGCTTTCGGCGATGACCACGGCGATCGGCTGGTTCGCGTAACGCACATTGTCGTTCTGCAACACGTCGAGCCGGAACATGAAGGGATTGGTCTTCGCGTCGGGATCTGTCGCGAGCGGCGGACGGTTGGCCGAAGTCATGACCTCGACCACGCCGGGATGCGCCTTGGCCGCCTCCACGTCCAAGAAAACGATGCGGCCGCGCGCAACGGTGGCGACGGCCGTCACCGCGTAGAGCATGTCGGCGGGATGGTTGTCGGCGGCGTAACGCGCGCCGCCGGTGACTTTCAGGAACCCGTCGCGACGGGTGAGCGGCTGGCCGGCGTTCGAACCGTGCCGCAGATGGGCGGAGCCGAGCATTGACGTGGTCTCAGGCATGGGGCTGAACTCCGGGAACGGAGGAGAAGGGAGAGGCCGGAAGGGCGGGAAGCCGCCCGGGTGTTCCCGCCGCCGCGGCGGCCAGCGCCCGCACGACGATGCGCTTGGCAAGCTCGATCTTGAAGGCATTGTCGCCGGAGGGCCTTGCATCGGCGAGAGCGACCTCGGCGGCCGCGCGGAAGGCGGCCTCGCCGGGATTGGCGCCGGCCAGAATCGCTTCGGCCTGTCGGGCGCGCCACGGCCTCGGCCCCACCCCGCCCAGCGCGAGCCGCACCTGCCGGATGGTGTCGCCCTGGAAGTCGAAGGCGGCGGCCGCAGAAACGACGGCGAAGGCGTAGGAGGTGCGTTCCCTGAGCTTCAAATAGCGCGCGTGCCTGAAGAAGGCCGCGGCCGTGCCGGGCAGGCGCACCGCCACGATCAGGTCGCCGGGCTCCAGCGCGGTCTCCCGCTCGGGCGTGTCGCCGGGCAGGCGGTGGAGCTCCTCGAGAGCGATCTCGCGCCGGCCCGACCGGCCCTCGATCTCGACGACGGCGTCGAGCGCCACGAGCGGCACGCAGAAATCGGAGGGATGGGTGGCGATGCAGGCGTCGCTCCAGCCGAGCACGGCGTGGAGCCGGTTTTCGCCCTCGCGCGCGTCGCAGCCGGAACCCGGCTCACGCCGGTTGCAGGCGCTCGCTACGTCGTAGAAATAGCCGCAGCGCGTGCGCTGCATCAGATTGCCGCCGACCGTCGCGGCGTTGCGCAACTGCGCCGAGGCTCCCGACAGAAGCGCCTCCGCAAGGAAGGGATATGTCCTGGCGAAATAGGGATCGTGGGCGAGGTCGGCATTGCGCACCAGCGCGCCGATGCGAACGCCGCCATCGGCCAGCCGCTTGATGCCGTCGAGACCGGGCAGCCGGGTGACGTCGACGAGCCGGTCGGGCCGCGAAACGCCAGCCTTCATCAGGTCGAGAAGATTGGTCCCGGCGGCGAGATAGGCCGAGCCGGGCTCGGCCGCGGCGGCGATCGCCTCGGGAATGGTCGTGGGACGGATGTAATCGAAGCTTTTCATGCTGCGTTCCTCCGGTCGGATTCGATCAGTTTCTTCTGCGCGTCGAGCACGGCCTCGGTGATGCCGCGGTAGGCGCCACAGCGGCACAGGTTCCCACTCATCGCCTCGCGGATGCGCTCGGGATCGTCGCCGGCCTGCCCCTCGCTGATCAGCCCGACCGCGCTCATGATCTGGCCGGGCGTGCAGAAGCCGCACTGGAAGCCGTCATGCTCGATGAAGGCGGCCTGGACGGGATGAAGCTCGCCGTTCCTGGCGAGCCCTTCGACGGTGACGACCTCCGCCCCGTCATGGCTTACCGCAAGGGCGAGGCAGGAATTGACACGGCGCCCATCGACCAGCACCGTGCAGGCGCCGCACTGGCCGCGGTCGCATCCTTTCTTCGTTCCGGTTAGGTCGAGACGCTCGCGCAAGAGATCGAGGAGCGTTATGCGCGGGTCGTCGAGTTCGACGTCGCATCGCTCACCATTGACGGTGAGGCTGATGGAGAAGTTCATGTGATGCTCCGATCAGTGCTATGGTTGTGATAAGGACGAGCGGCGCGGAAGGGAGCCGCCCGCCGAAAGGGCGGCCGCCTGGCAAAGCGCCGATGAGATAATTATATGGAGGGTGCCTCCGTTTTCAAGTGGAAACGGAGGCGTCCTCCGGTTATTTTTTGAAAGGACGGTTAGAAGGCATCTGATGGCGGACAATCTCGGCAAGGCAACGCGGCGGCCGCGCGCGGACTCGGTCCGCAACCGCGAGCGTCTTTTGCAGGCGGCGGCGGCCGTCTTCAGCGCGGGCGGTCCAGAGGCCAGCCTGGAGGCCGTGGCAAAGCGGGCAGGCGTCGGCATCGGCACGCTCTATCGCCACTTCCCGACGCGCGAAGCCCTGTTCGAAGCCGTCTACCGCCATGAGGTGGATCACCTCGGCGACCTGGCGGAGCAGTTGGCGCGGGAAGCAGCTCCCGTCGAAGCGCTGCGACGATGGGCGCATGCCCATGTGCAAGTGGTCGCGACGAAAAAGGGCATGCTGGCGGCACTGGCGTTGGCCGCGCACGGCCCGTCGGAGCTCTATGCCTACTCCTTCGAGCGTATGTCCAAGGCTGCTGGCCTGCTCTTGGAGCGTGCCATCGCCGCCGGCGAGGTCCGCGCCGACATCACGCCGGAAGATCTGCTCCGCGCGCTGGTCGGCATGTGCTACATGCATGACCAGCCGGGCTGGTTGCCCAGGGCCCTGCATCTCGTGGACATCTTCATCGACGGCCTACGCGTGCGCTAAATGCATGTGGCGCGAATTGGGATTCGCGCGACATGCTCCAGGCTGTTGATTTCATGCATGTCGTTTTCCCAAAACCGCTGCACGGGCTTCCAGGGGAGCCGAACATGCTGCCGCCGATCCATATGGATGCAGTACTCTCCTTGGAGACGGCGTCGATGGCAGGTCTTTCCTCAGCCGCGGATTATCCCCGCGGGATCCTCTTTGGGCGGCAGGTTTTGGAGCCGTGCTTCGAGTGTGCGCATGCGGCGGGCGTAGGCAGGCCCCGGGCCGCGCATGTAGTGGAGCTCCGGCCGATAATGAGGTGCGACGAATTCGCGAAACGCCCATGCCAGCTGTGTGATGGGAGCCAAGAGTTCCATGACGACACTTCCCCTTTTCGTGGCCGGCCGGAACAAGGACCGAAAGGCCTCAGCCTGCTGATCATGTCGTAGTAGCGGGCCGGGTCGGCGTCTGTGACAATTCGCACAACTTTGGAAAAAGCCGCGGCTCATTCGGCGCGAGGCCCCGGCAGCGCTACAGCGGTCACCAATTTCCTTTTGGAAGCCAGGCGAGCTAAAGATTGGGCCGAAGATGAGAGATACCGCCGTGACAGCTTCCCCGGCCATTCTGTCGAAACTGGGAGACGCCGATCTCGCCGCACTGGCTGAGCGATGGGGCGAACGCAACTACCTGCCCAACGAACTGATCATTGCGCATGGCGACAGCGGGCGCGATGTCTTCTTCTTGCTGGAAGGACGGGCGCGCGTCACGTTGTTTTCGGAAGACGGCAGAGAGATCGCTTACCGCGACATAGGGCCAGGGGAAATCTTCGGCGAGCTTGCCGGCATTGACGGGAAAGCGCGATCTGCCAGCATCGTTGCGCTTGGGCCAGCGCGCGTGGCGCGACTGCCCGGGCCTGCCTTTCGCGACGTCGTGATCAATCGCCCCACCTTCGCTTGGCTGTTACTCGAGCATTTGTCGGCCCAACTGCGACGCATGACCGAGCGCGTCTACGAGTTCAGCACTCTGGTCGTGCGCAAGCGTTTGATTCTTGAATTGCTTCGACGGGCGGAGGAGATCGGGCCGGTCAATGGCCAGGTCGTCGTGGACCCGGCCCCGACGCACTTCGAGTTGGCGGCAAAGATCAGCACCCACAGAGAGGCGGTCTCGCGCGAGATGAGCGCACTTGCCAAAAGAGGGCTGATCGAAAGGCGTGGCGGCAGCCTCATGCTCCGTGATCTTCCAGCCCTCGAAGTCCTCGCCAGGAAGAACGATTAGCGAAAGCTATGTCGCGCTGGCCGCAACCCGCTCGATCCAGCTTGCCGAAATTTCCGTTCCGCCATCTGCATTCGTCTCGTCAGGCGGGAGCCACGCGGCCACCCTCCCGGCGGCCGATGTCGGTTTGCTTCAGCCCGCGTCGAGGACGCACCGTATCCGCTGGCCGGCTGAACGCAAGCTGGCCACGAGCAGGTCGCGCTGGCTTGCATGCGATAGTGCGGGCCAGCGACCAGGCCGACGCGGCGAGACGGCGCAACCCCTGACAGACACGCCGAAAGGATCGACATGCACCTCCACAGCCACAACCACCCAGGCACCTGCAACGTGTGGCACGGAACCCTCTATGGGCGCCGTGTGGAGATGGATCGCAGTTGGACCGTCTACCACGTTTTCACAGGCGTTCCGGCGGATCTCGGCTCCGGCGCGATGACGGGCCTGAACCGCGAGGACGCGACGGACAAGATGATGTCCCTCAATCGCCGTTCGGACTTGCGTCGCCCGACGCGCTCTTCACCCTGCACCTCCGCGCAGCCGCATGAGTGGGCACGGTCGTGACGCTCATGTTCCCGAACGGGTGCCGCAGCTTCGACCGGGAGCGGCAAGGAATTCGCTTCGTCGCCTATGACGGCATGTTCGAGGTACCGTTCCTCGTGGAGGCTGGCGCGCTGGTCGATAGCCATCCTACTGCTTCGGAAGAATCGTGCCTGGTGGCCTTCGACGCTGCCCGGGCCTCGATCCGCGCAGCCGCGCTCAAGATATACAAAGGACGCCGGCCAACCATTTACGTCATCGGCGCTGCCGACCTGGCCTGACGGCAGCTCGGACATGCCTGCGACACGGCCTCGTTCTTCTTGCAGCGCAGCATTCAATTTCCGATCGTGCCTTGTTTCGGACACCCTCGTCGCCTATATCGACGTTATCGATCTTGCTTGTAGAACTTTGTTTCTGGCGCCAACGCGCCGTCTGCGATCTTCCTCTCTCAAAATCGAGCTCAACCGTCAGCCGCGTAGCATTGCGCGGCGGGCAATCATCTATGACCGATTGAAAGGAAATCGTCATGAATACTGGAACCGTGAAATTCTTCAATTCGACCAAGGGCTTCGGCTTCATTACGCCGGAGAATGGCGGGACCGATGTGTTCGTCCACATCTCCGCGGTCGAACGCGCCGGCATGCGTTCGCTCGTCGAGGGCCAGAAGGTCAGCTTCGACGTCGTTCGGGACAACCGTAACGGCAAGAGCGCGGCAGAAAACCTGCAAGCAGCATAACGAGATTGCGCTTCTGATCTTTGACCACGGATGTACTGGCACTGATCATGGAGGCGTGGAGAAGAGGCCGGGTTCGCCCGGCCTTTTTGCTTTCCGAACCGAAAGGAGAGAAACATGGGTCGTTCCATCGCACAACACAGCCTGTTCAAACCGAAGGCTTCCAAGGCCGAGACCAAGGCTGATGTCACGAGTGACGTCGCGCGGGCGATCGTCAGAGATGAAGCTGAGCGCCGGGAGGCGAAGACCGCGAGACTCAGGCAGGAGCGGCTCGACAGTGAAAAGAAGATGGCCGCCACGACACCGGCCAGGCCTGATCCCAAGAAGGGCGCGCCGACACGTCGTGCCAGGTCCAAGGCGTGACCACTTCGGCGACTATCCTGGCAAATGCCGACGGGGTTTAATCGCCGCAGCTTCGTTCAGGGCGCTGCCGGCTCCGACCATCGTGCCCTTGCCCGAACCAGCAAAATGGGTCCATGTCCAACCCCTTCAGCTGGGAACGCCCCCTTCTCCGTCTCGGCTCCGCCGAGCCACCTCCCACGAAGTGGGGAGAGGTGGATCGGCGAAGCCGAGACGGAGAGGGGGACCTGTCGTACGCGCCACCTTCAAAGATTGGCCCGCCACGCAACCGCAGCCTGTCGATCAATTGAGAGCGTCGATCTCGAAAGGATTGAGCACATCATCGACTTGGCGGACGCGCATCGGAGTCCTCCGGGCTTCGCCTTCTCAATTGTTTATATATTTGAACTTCCTTGCTTCGCAGTGAGTAGATTGACTCGACGGAATGGGCTGGCTACCGTTCCGGGAAAGTCGGGCGGTAGACCTGGCACGACGAGAGCGGGAGGATCATGGCGCGGGACGTCATCCTGTCAGCCCTGGGCTTGAGCAAGGACTTCAAGGGCTTCCTCGCGGTCAGCAATGTCGATCTCGAGGTCGAGCGCGGCACCATCCACGCCCTGATCGGACCGAACGGGGCAGGCAAGACGACCTGCTTCAATCTCCTCACCAAATTCCTGCAGCCGACCAGCGGCAAGATCGTCTATGACGGACGCGACATCACCGCCATGCCGCCCGCCGACATCGCGCGCCTGGGGCTGGTGCGCTCCTTCCAGATCTCGGCGGTTTTCCCACATCTCTCCACGCTGGAGAACGTGCGCATCGCGCTGCAACGACGGCGGGGGGAGAGCTTCGACTTCTGGCGCTCGGAGAAGGTGCTGTCCGAATTCGACGACGAGGCCAGGGAACTCCTCGGCCAAGTCGGCCTTACCGAATTCGCGCATCTGCCCGCCATGGAGCTTCCCTATGGGCGCAAGCGCGCGCTGGAGATCGCCACCACCCTGGCGCTCGACCCGGACATGCTGCTCCTCGACGAGCCCATGGCCGGCATGGGGCAGGAGGACATCGAACGGATTTCCGGCCTCATCAAGCGGATCGGAAGGCAGCGCACAATCCTGATGGTCGAGCATAATCTTTCCGTCGTCGCCTCCCTGTCGGACAGGATCACCGTGCTCGCGAGAGGGCAGGTGCTGGCCGAGGGCGACTACGCGGCAGTGTCGCGCGACCCCCGCGTGATCGAGGCCTATATAGGAGCCGGTCATGCATGAGACCCTTGTCGCCGAACGTCCGCGCGCGCCGTCGGCACAGGCGCCGCTGCTTGCGGTGGGCGATCTCCACGGCTGGTATGGCGAAAGCCACGTCTTGCACGGCATCGGCTTCGAGGTCCGCGAGGGCGAGGTGGTGACGCTGCTCGGCCGCAACGGGGCGGGCAAGACGACGACCCTGAAGGCGGTCATGGGCATTCTCGCGAAACGTCGCGGCTCCGTGCGGTTCGACGGCCGCGAAACGATCCGCCTGCCGGCGCGGGCGGTCGCGCGGCTCGGTATCGCTTTCTGCCCGGAGGAGCGCGGCATCTTTTCCTCGCTCTCCGTCGAGGAGAACCTGATGCTGCCGCCTCGGATCGCGCCGGGCGGGCTCTCGGTCGAGCAGATCTTCGGGCTCTTTCCCAATCTCAGGGAGAGGCTTTCGAGCCAGGGCACCAAGCTCTCGGGCGGCGAGCAGCAGATGCTCGCCATCGCCCGCATCCTGCGCACCGGCTCCCGGCTTCTGCTCCTCGACGAGCCGACCGAGGGGCTTGCGCCCGTCATCGTCCAGCAGATCGGTGCGACCATCGCGCGGCTCAAGCAGCAGGGCTTCACGATCGTGCTGGTCGAGCAGAATTTCCGCTTTGCCGCGTCCGTTGCGGATCGGCATTACGTGGTCGAGCAGGGCCGTGTGGTGGACACGATCCCGAACGACGAGTTGGAGGAGAATGTCGGGAGGCTGAAAACCTATCTCGGTGTCTAGGACACGAATCTGGGAGGAAGTGGCGAATGAAGGTGAAGCGTTTTCTCATGGCTTCGGTCGCGGCGGTGCTGCTTGCCGGGCCCGCCTGGGCTGTCGACGTCAAGCTCGGGGTGCTCAACGACCGGTCGGGCATTTATGCCGATATCGCAGGCGAGGGCTCGGTGATCGCGGCTCGGATGGCGGCGGAGGACTACAAGGCCTCGGAAAAGGGCATCAATGTCGAGATCGTCTCGGCCGATCACCAGAACAAGCCGGACGTAGGCTCCAGCATCGCCCGGAAGTGGTACGACACGGAAGGCGTCGACGTCATCCTCGACGTGCCGACCTCCTCGGTCGCGCTGGCCATCAACGAGATCACCCGCGAGAAGAACAAGATCTTCCTGGCCTCCGGCCCGGCCACCTCGGAGTTGACCGGCAAGGCCTGCTCGCCCAACACGATCCACTGGACCTACGATACCTGGGCGCTCGCCAATGGCACCGGCAAGGCCATGGTGGAGCAGGGCGGCAAGACCTGGTTCTTCGTGACTGCCGACTACGCCTTCGGCCATCAGCTCGAAGAGGACACGAGCGCGGTGGTCAAGAAGGCCGGCGGCCAGGTGCTGGGCGCGGTGCGCCATCCCTTCCCGGGACAGGACTTCTCCTCGTTCCTGCTGCAGGCCCAGTCCTCCGGCGCCCAGGTGATCGGCCTGGCAAATGCCGGCGGCGACACGATCAACTCGATCAAGCAGGCCGCCGAATTCGGCATCACCCAGGGCGGCCAGGCGCTGGCGGCGCTGCTCTTCTTCATCACGGACGTCCACGCCTTGGGCCTCCAGACGGCCCAGGGCCTGGTGCTCACGAGCCCGTTCTACTGGGACCTCAACGATGGCACCCGCGAATGGTCGGCCCGCTTCCAGAAACTGAATGACGGGCAAAAGCCGACCATGGTGGAGGCCGGGGTATATTCCTCGGTGCTGCACTATCTCAAGGCGGTGGACGCGCTCGACTCCAAGGATAGCGCGAAGGTCATGGAGTGGATGAAGGCCAATCCCGCCGACGATCCGCTGTTCGGCAAGGGCGAGATCCGCGCCGACGGCCGGAAGATCCATCCGATGTATCTTTTCCGCGTGAAGAAGCCGGACCAGTCGAAGGGCGAGTGGGACTATTACGAAAAGCTGCAGGAGATCCCGGCCGACCAGGCGTTCCGTCCGATGGCGGAAGGCGGGTGCCCGCTGGTGAAGGCTGAGTAGAGAAACAAGCACTTGGATCGGTCGGTGCAAGGCCCCTCATCCGCCTCCCGGCCCTTCTCCCCGTCGGGGAGAAGGGCGCTGCCGTCTCCGCCTCGCCAATCGCTGCCGCTTGCGATTGGCGAAAGTCTGGCGGCAGGTGTCTCTCTCCCCGCGGGCGGATCGTCAGTGCTCTCGCGAAGCGAGGTCGGATGAGGGGTGATCCCAAGAGCACTGACCGGGCATCCGGCTTGTCGGCCCGATGCTCTCCTCGACGAGAGGCCGCGCCATGTTCGAATTGCTAGGCATCCCTCCGCAGGCCCTGTTCGGCCAGCTGCTGCTCGGCCTCATCAACGGCTCCTTCTATGCGGTGCTGAGCCTCGGTCTTGCCGTCATCTTCGGCATGCTCAACATCATCAACTTCGCCCATGGCGCGCAGTATATGCTCGGCGCCTTCGTGGCCTGGATGCTGCTCAACTATCTCGGCATCGGCTACTGGTGGGCACTGATCATCGCGCCGGTGCTGGTCGGCATCATCGGCATCGTCATGGAGCGGCTGTTCATCCGCCGGCTCTACCACCTCGACCACCTCTACGGACTGCTCCTGACCTTCGGCCTCGCGCTGATCATCACCGGGGTCTTCAAGCAGAATTACGGGGTTTCCGGCCTGCCTTACCAGCCGCCGCCGCTCTTGGCGGGCGGCCGGAATCTCGGCTTCATGTACCTGCCCTATTCCAGGGGCTGGGTGATCCTGGCGTCGGCCGTGGTCTGCTTCGGGACCTGGTTCCTGATCGAGAAGACCCGCCTCGGCGCCTATCTGCGCGCCGCGACCGAGAACCCGACGCTGGTCGGCGCCTTCGGCATCAACGTGCCGCTGCTGATCACGCTGACCTATGGCTTCGGCGTGGCGCTCGCCGGTTTCGCCGGCGTGCTCGCCGCTCCGATCTACTCGGTCAATCCGGTCATGGGCGAGAACCTGATCATCATCGTCTTCGCGGTGGTGGTGATCGGCGGCATGGGATCTATCCTCGGTTCGATCGTCACCGGCTTCGGCCTCGGCCTCATCGAGGGACTTACCCGCGTCTTCTATCCCGAGGGTTCGGCCGTGGTGATCTTCGTGATCATGGCGATCGTCCTTCTGGTCAAACCGGCGGGTCTGTTCGGGAGGACGGCATGATGACTGCAGAGAGCACCATCGCCGCGCCCGCCGTCGTGCAGTCCGGCACCCATGGCATGCCGCGGCATCACGTCTATATCTTCGGCGGGCTCTGCGCGCTCGTGCTTGCAGCGCCGTTCTTCCTTTATCCGATCTTCGTCATGAAGATCCTCTGCTTCGCCCTCTTTGCCTCCGCCTTCAACCTGCTGCTCGGCTATGGCGGGCTGCTCTCCTTCGGGCATGCGGCCTATTTCGGCATGGCGAGCTACGTCTCGGCCCATGCCGCCAAGGTCTGGGGGCTGACGCCGGAACTCGCGATCCTCTCCGGCACGGCGATCGCCGCGCTGCTCGGCCTGGCGATCGGCGCGCTCGCCATCCGCCGCCAGGGCATCTACTTCGCGATGGTGACGCTCGCCTTCGCGCAGATGGTCTATTTCTTCTCCGTGCAGGCGCCGTTCACCGGCGGCGAGGACGGCATCCAGGCTGTTCCGCGTGGTAATCTGTTCGGCCTGTTCTCGCTCGCCGACCCGCTCACCCTTTATTTCGTCGTCGCGGCGATCTTCCTCTTCGGCGTGCTCCTGATCTACCGCATCATCCACTCGCCCTTCGGACAGGTGCTGAAGGCGATCCGGGAAAACGAGGCGCGCGCGATCTCGCTCGGCTACAAGGTCAACCGCTACAAGCTCGGCGTCTTCGTGCTTTCCGCCACGCTCGCCGGCCTTGCCGGCGCGACCAAGGCGATCGTCTTCCAGCTCGCCTCGCTCACCGACGTCTATTGGACGATGTCTGGCGAGGTCGTGCTGATGACGCTGCTCGGCGGCATGGGCACCGTTTTCGGGCCGATGGTCGGCGCGGGGATCATCGTGACGATGCAGAACTATCTTGCCACGGCGGGCGACTGGGTGACGATCATCCAAGGGGCGATCTTTGTCGTCGCGGTGCTGCTCTTCCGTGAGGGTGTCGTCGGGGTGCTGTCGAAGTGGCTGCGGAAGCCGCTTTGAAGGTTGGCGCAGGCCAGAGGGGCGCAGCGCCTCGACCCGCGACCGTCACCCTCAACCCTCGAATACCCTGTCCTTGCGATGAAGCAGCGCATTGTAGACGGTGTCTGGCAAGCGCAGCCGAGCATCCTCGACGAAGCGCTCCCGCATCGCGTCGAAGCTGCCGTCGGGATCGGCGGTCAGCGAAGCGATACCGTCGAAGAAGTCGAGTTCCTCGTCCGAAAGCGCAATGTCGGCGGGCGGCTGTGCGCCCCATACATCCCATGGCAGGATTTCGCAGCCATTGAGGGTTGCGAGATCGCGGATCAGGCTGCCGGCGATGAACCAAAGGCCGCGCAGCTGCGAGAACTCGATCCCGAACAGCGCCGGATCCAGCTCGCCGCTCCGGCATTTCCGCCACGCGTCTGGCGCCGTCAGGAACTGGTCGCGCGGGACATCGAGGATGTCGTGATCGACGGCGAGATTACGGATGAAGACCTCGTCGAACTGGCTGTCGAGGAGCGCCCAGCGGCCTTCCTCCGCGTTCCAATATTCGCAGACCCAGTGGTCCTCGAACTTGCCGGGATTGAAATACGCGCCGAAGCCTCCACGGCCCCGCGCGGGCACGCCGTTGTGACGGAGGATCGTAAGCGCGAGCAACATGAAGTGGCGGCAGATGCCGGCCAGTCGCCGTTCAGGCGGTCGCGCCATGCCGAGCCGTTGACTGTCGAGCGCCAGCAGCGTGTCGATGATCTTCTCCGCCGGCCGGATGTGGCTCTCCGCCCGGCGCGCCTCCGGAAGCGGATAGCCGTAAAAGGCCTCCGTGAGGTGCTCGTAGATGAGAAGGCCCTGCACGACCCGGGCAACACCAGCGGGATCGGCGGGCAGCCCGGTGAACAAGGCGGCATGGCGGCCGGGCGCCGTGAAGGGCGATTGGGCTGCGTAATAGTCGAGGACGCGCTGGCGTGCCTTTCGATCATCCTGGACGAATAGGGTGGCAATGCTCATGTCGACCTCCTGACATTGACCGGCTGTTCGACAGGTTCTGCCATGCAACCGATGCTCCGCTTGACCCGGCTTGCGGTATCGCGGCATGTGCCCGAGCAGATATTCTCATAAGCGTGATTGCCGTCCCGCCAGAATATTCTTGCCGGTCTGTCGATTTCCGCCGGCCCCGCACGTCTCTAATATGGAAGCCGGCCATGGAGAGGATAGGCCTCTTCGCGATGCGGAGTCGGCGCTGTGCTGGAGAAGCCCATGTCGCAAACCTCGGGGGAAAGTCCCTATCGCTGGGTCATCGTCGCCGTCGGAGCCCTTATGACCTGCGTCGGCATCGGCGCGATGTTTTCGCTGGCGATCTTCCTGCAGCCGATCTCGGCCGACACGGGCTGGAGCCGCGCCGGCATCTCGAGCGCAATGACGCTGAACTTCCTGGTCATGGGCGCGGCCGGCTTCGGCTGGGGCGCGCTCAGCGACCGCATCGGCGCGCGCACCGTCGTGCTCGCCGGCTCGGCGCTGCTGGGCCTGGCCCTCATTCTCGCCAGCCGCACGACCACACTCGCCTCGTTCCAGCTGATCTACGGCACGATGGTCGGGCTCGCCGCCGGAGCCTTTTTCCCGCCGATGATCGCTTCGGCCACCGCGTGGTTCCACACCAATCGCGGGCTTGCCGTCTCACTGGTGTCGGTGGGCGTCGGGGTGGCGCCCATGACCGTGTCGCCCTTCGCGGCGTGGCTTGTTTCGGCCTATGACTGGCGCATGGCGATGCTCACGATCGGCATTGCTGCCTGGGTGCTGCTCCTGCCGGCAGGACTTCTGGTGCGCCAGCCGCAGGTCGCCACCGCCGGCGGCGCGGCTCGGGATCCGGCCGGGGAGAGTGGCGCGTTCTCCGCCGGCGCCGCCTTCCGCACGCCGCAATTCGCCGTGCTCGCCGGCACGTTCTTTCTGTGCTGCGCGGCGCATTCCGGGCCGATCTTCCACATGGTCAGTTATGCCATGGCCTGCGGCGTGCCGGCGCTTGCGGCTGTCAGCATCTATAGCGTCGAGGGGCTTGCCGGCCTCGCCGGCAGACTGCTGCTCGGGGTGCTGGCCGACAGGATCGGCGTCAAGCCCGTGCTTGTGACGGGCCTCCTCGTGCAAGCCTTCGTGATTGCCGCCTATCTCGCCGTCAGCAGTCTCGGCGAATTCTATCTGCTGGCCACGATCTTCGGCACCGCCTATGGCGGGGTGATGCCCCTCTATGCCGTGCTGGCGCGGGAATATTTCGGGCAGAGCGCCATGGGCGCCGTGTTCGGCGCGGCGACCATGGCCTCCAGCATCGGCATGGCGCTCGGCCCATGGGCCGGCGGCTGGGTGTTCGATAGGTTCGGGGTCTATGACTGGCTGTTCATCGGGTCGTTCGGCATCGGCCTTGCCGCTGTCGCCATCGCGCTCGCCTTCCCGCCCTTACCGTCGCGACAGGAAGCGCTGCTCCGGCCGGGATGAATTGCCGCCTGCCGCCGCCGCGCCCTTGCTGCGATGTCTGATGCCGTCTTGCAAGCGGGCGGCCCCGACCGGCGCATCGCTACTATTGCCCTCGCCGCCGTTTGGAGGCGTTGCCTGTTCAGGGAAAGTATTTACTGTCAGATTGGCAATAATCGTGAAGCACGAGAGATCGGCCGCCAATGATCGATGCGAACACGTTCGTGCATGCGTTGAAGAGGCGGGCAATTCTATTGTGCGCGCTTTTTCTGGCGGGCTGCGCAACGCCGGTCGAGGTCCTGGCGCCTGTGGCAGAGCGTACGGTGCCGGCCGACGCGTCGCACGTTTCGATGCTCGTGGCGACGAGCCGCCAACCGTCGGGCGATCCGGGTACATTGTTCTCCGGCGAGCGAGGTCGGCAACTGTCCCTGGCCGCCATCGACGTCTCGATCCCACCGGATGCGACGCGACACTCGGGAACCGTTCAGTGGCCGAGAAGACTTCCACCCGACCCACGCAAGGATTTCGCGGTCACCCGCGTCGAGGCGATGTCGGTTCCGCAGGTGCGGGAATGGCTTCGCAAGGACCCTCACCATGGCCGCGCTCTGGTCTTCGTCCACGGGTTCAACAACCGCTTCTCGGACGCCGTGTTCCGTTTCGCCCAGATTGTCCATGATTCCCAAGCCGATGTTGCGCCCATCCTGTTCACGTGGCCGTCACGCGGCCGTTTGCTCGATTATGTCTACGACAGGGAAAGCGCGAACTATTCTCGCACCGCCTTCGAACGCGGGCTCAAGGCGCTCGTCCTGGATCCCGACGTCAAGGACATAACGATCCTTGCCCATTCCATGGGAACCTGGCTGACAGTCGAGTCCTTGAGGCAGATGGCGATCCGGGAGGGCAACATCCCGTCAAAAATCAAGAACGTAATCCTTGCGTCGCCCGATCTCGATGTCGACGTCTTCGCCCGGCAATGGACCGAAATGGGCACGAAGCGGCCGAAGTTCACCATCTTTGTCTCGCAGGACGACAAAGCGCTCGCGGCTTCCCGCCTCCTGTCGGGCGGCATCACCCGCGTCGGCGCCATCAATCCTGCGGAAGAGCCCTACCGCAGCGCCATCGAGCAAGCCGGAATAACGGTCATAGATCTGACCAAGCTCAAAACCGGCGACAAGCTCAACCATGGCAAGTTTGCTGAGAGTCCGGAAATCGTACAACTGATCGGGAAGCGGATCGCTACCGGCCAGGCTATGACCGCGACGAATGCAGGCTTGGGCAGCACGGTTGGCGCGATGGTGCTCGGCACCGCCAACGTGGTCGGAACTGTTGCCGCAAAATCCATATCAGCGCCGCTCGACATGATCGAACAGCGTCCAGAATCCACCGGGAAGGCCAGTGTGGGCGAGATATTGCAAAGCAATGAGGAGGCACAGGTCGACTGACTGTCCCACGCAGCCAAACATCGACGTAACCTCACTGAAGTTGACGACTTCCTTCTGGTGGCCTACTGGTACATTTACCGGACCAGCAGACCTGTGCAGGCGGGCGGAAACCGGGGGGAGGAATGGATTTACGGACGATCCTGACCGACGACGGGAGCGCTCTGGCGGGCGTGCCCAAGCAATCCATGAAGGACTTCGTCGTCCAGAAGATCGCGACGTTGATCGCCACCGGCATTCTCGATGTCGGCGATCCGCTGCCGGGCGAGCGCGAGCTGGCAGCCGCTTTGTCGGTGAGTCGGGAGACGGTGCGCGGCGCGATCCTCATTCTGTCGACGAGGGGCATCCTTTCCGTTGCCCAAGGGACGCGGACGGTCGTGGCGGCCACCGAGGTCGGCGATCTCGCAGTCCAGTCGGCCCGTTATCGCGACATCTCCCGGTACAGTCTCGACGACGTCCATGAGGCGCGGCTGCTGATCGAGGACCAGGTGGCTCGGGCGGCCGCGATCCGGATCGAAGCGCCGACATTGCATACCCTGCGCAGATCCATCGAAGCACAGGAGGCGGCAATCGACGATCCCGTCCGCTTCCTCATCTGCGACCGGGAGTTCCACACGGTAATCTATCGGGCAGGTGGCAACGCCGCGCTGGCCGACATGGCTGCCGATCTCTACTCCTATCTTCTCGATCACAGGCGCCGCGCGGTCGCCCAGCCGTCAAGCATCGCCACAAGCATTTCCGATCACCGGGCGATCCTCGCCGGCCTCGAGGCGCGCGATCCCGACGAGGCTGCCAGGGCCTTCGCCATCCACGAAGCGCGCATCTACAACACGACCAAACAGCTTTTCGTGCAGTCCGCCCAGGAGGAATGAAAGGGGCGCACTGTCGGGAATCCAAAACACAAAAACAGGAGGAGTGAAAAATGCTGACGAGACGACTTTTTGCAGCCGCCGCCCTGGCGGGGTTGACCGCCATGACCGGCTTCGCCGGCACCATGACGACGGCATTGGCCCAATCCAAGGAACTGGTCTATCTGACGCCCGGCCTCGACCTTGCCTTCTGGCGCTATCTGTCGAAAGGCATCGAGAATGTCGCGAAGGAGGGCGGCTATTCCTACCAGGCGCTCGACTCCGGCAACAATGCGCAAACCCAGTTGAAGAATGCCAAGGACGCGATTGCCCGCGGCGTCGCCGGCATCATCATTTCGCCGACCGACAGTTCCACGGCGCCCGCCGTGCTGGACCTCGCCAAGCAGGCAAAGATCCCGGTGGTGATCGCCGATATCGGCACCGACAGCGGCGACTATGTCTCCTTCATCATTTCCGACAATTACCAGGGGGCAAACGGCGTCGGCAAAGCGCTGGCCGACGCGATGAAGGCTGCCGGCAAGCAGGACGGCAGCGTCGGGATCGTCGGCATCAGCCAGGCCCGGCTCAACGGCCAGGCCCGCACCAAGGGCTTCAAGGACGCCCTGACCGAGGCCGGCATCACCAAGGAGGCGGGCCTGCAGCAGATGCAGACCTACACCGCCGACGAGACCTTCAAGTTCACCCAGGACATGATCACCGCGAACCCGGACATGAAAGGCATGTTCATCCAGACCGACGGGCCGACCCTCGGTGCTCTGCAGGCGATCAAGGCTGCGCGCCTGAACGGCGAAGTCCTGGTGGCCGGATTCGACGGCGTGCCCGAGTTCGTGCCGCTGCTGCAATCGGGCGAACTGGTCGTCTCCGGCATGCAGCAGCCTTACTTGATGGGTCAGGAATCAGCCCGCGCCATGGTCGCGCATCTCAGTGGAAAGACCCCCGAGAAGGAGATTCTCGTGCCGATCAAGATCGTGACCAGCAAGAACATCGAGCAAGAGCTTCCTGTCATCAAGGAGACCGTCTTCGCCAACGAGATGTAATGGCGAAGCGCTGCCGACCGTCGCTGTCCGGGGAGCGTTCCCCGGACACTTTCCCCGAGTCCGGAGAGTTCCCGGCCGATGCCTGACAGCATGCCTCAAGAGCCTCTGCTCGTCGCCCGAAGCGTGACCCGCGTCTTCGGCGGCGCCCACGCGCTCCAGGACGCGACGCTCACGCTTCGCCGGAATGAAATCTGCGGGCTGCTCGGCGCGAACGGCGCCGGCAAGTCGACGCTGTCGCGGATCGTCTGCGGGCACCTGTCGCCTTCGTCGGGAGAGATCCTGTTCCGGAATGCGCCACTGGCCGTGGGATCGGCGCGCGACGCGCTGCGGTCCGGCATCGCCCTCGTCGCCCAGGAAACCAGCCTGGCGCCGGACATGAGCGTGCTGGAGAACATCTTCCTGCCCAGCTATGCGATGCCCGGCCGGCTCTCCTTCGGCCAGTTGCGGCAGAAGGCGCAGGCCATCCTGTCGGAACTCGGCCACGACCATGTGTTGCCGCTCGACATGGAGGTGCGGCGGCTTTCGGCGGCGCAACGGCAACTCGTCGAAATCGCCAAGGCGCTGGCTCTCAATGCCGATCTCGTCATCTTCGACGAGCCCACGGCCTCCCTTTCGCCAATTGAAGTCGACCGGCTGTTCGACGTCATGACACGGCTGAAGACCAGCGGAAAGGCGCTCGCCTTCGTTTCCCACCGGCTGGAGGAGGTGTTCGCCATCACCGATCGCGTGACGATCCTGCGCGAAGGCAGGACCGTGGCGGAAGGCGTACCGACGGCGGGGCTCACGCAGGCCGACATCATCCGCCATATGGTCGGACGAGACATCGGACATGTTTACAGCAGGCCTTCGGTGTCAGCCGCCGCAAAGGAGAGGCTGGTCGCGCTCACGGTGACCGGGCTCAGGGCCCCGCCGATGGTGCGCGACGTCTCGTTCACGGTGCGCAAGGGTGAAATCCTCGGCCTCGGCGGCCTTGTCGGCGCCGGCCGCTCGGAAAGCGCCGAGGCGATATTCGGGCTGCGCCGCCGCAGTGCCGGGCAGGTCCAGGTCGGCGGCAAGGAGATCCCGCCGAACAATCCCATCGCGGCGATCCGGGCCGGGCTCGGCATGGTCGCCGAGGACAGGCGCGCCCAGAACATCGTGCCGGACATGACGGTCGGCGAGAACCTCTTCCTGGCGCAGATGGGCAAGCACAAGGGCTTCGGCCGTGGTCACGCGGCGCGTCGCCGGCGGGCCCGCGACCTGATTTCGCGGCTCGGGCTTCCGGCCGACCGCATGGATGCAAACCTGCTGCACTTCTCCGGGGGCATGCAGCAGAAGGTCATCATCGCGCGCTGGCTGCTGATCGAGCCGGAAGTCCTCATTCTCGACGAGCCGACCAAGGGGGTCGACATCGGAACGCGGCAGGCGATCTACGAACTGCTGCGCGAGGTCGCCGAAAGGGGAATAGCGGTGGTGGTGATCTCCTCCGATTTCGAGGAGCTTCTGGGAATTTGCGAGCGTATCGTCGTGGTGAGCGACGGCTACACGATCGCCGACCTTCCCGCCTCGCGGCTGAGCGAGGAGAGCCTGACGCTGCTCGCCGCCCCGCGAAGCTCCGCCGAGCGCAATGCGGCCTTCCTACGGGACCTCGTCGCCGGCCATGGCGGCACGGCATTCTGGGGCCTGATCGACGGCGGCCAGTTCGTCTGCCTGGCCGTCGCCGAGGCCGAGGGAAGTCCCGCCATGGGTTTCGCCGCCGGGCATGTCTATCCCACGCACGAGACGGCCATCCCCGCCGCTCTCGAACGGCGCCAGACCGGCGTCGTGACAGAGAAGGACGGCCGATCCACCCTGCTCACGCGGCTTTCCAACCGCCGGGGCCACGATCTCGGATGGATCGGCCTCAGCCTGCCGCCCGGCGGGACGCTGCCCGATCCCAAGTTCCTGTCGGCCCGGATGGCCGGCCTGTTCGAGACACCTCAAGACGAAGAGATCGACGCATGAGCGCGCCCACCCGATCCCTCGCCATGCCAAAATTCGCCGGCACGCTCGAGTTCAGGATGCTCGGCCTTGCCGTGGTGCTGGCGGTGATCCTGTCCTTCATATCGCCGCACTTCTTCACCGAGCGGAACATGTTCAACATCCTCGACCAGTCGGTGGTGCTCGGCATCGTCGCCGTCGGGATGACCCTGGTGATCCTCACCGGGGGCATCGATCTCTCCGTCGGCTCGGTCGCCGGTCTGACCGGGATCGTGCTCGCGCTGCTCCTGAAGGAGTTTCCCATTCCCGTGGCGATCGCGCTGGCGGTCGGTTGCGGCGCGCTGATCGGGCTTTTCTCGGGCGTGCTCATCGCGGTGTTCGGCCTGGCGCCCTTCGTGGTGACGCTCGGGGTCATGGCCATGGGGCGCAGCCTCTCCTACATCGTCTCCGGGCAGCGTTCGATTTCGGGGCTGCCGATGGGGCTGCAGGACATCGTCTACACGACCGTGCTCGGCATACCCACGAATGTCATCTTCCTCGTCGCGCTCTATGCGGCCAGTTGGGCGTGGCTGACCTATTCGAAGGGCGGGCGCACGATCTATGCCGTCGGCTCCAACATCGAGGCCGCCCGCGCCGCAGGCCTCAACACCCTCTACTACTCGATATTTCCCTATGTCGCATCCGGCGCCCTCGCGGCGACCGCGATGACGTTCTCCTTGGCCCAGATCATGTCGGCCGACCCGATCGGGGGAAACCAGCTGGAGCTCGACGCCATCGCGGCGGTGGTGATCGGCGGCGCCAGCCTCTATGGCGGGCGAGGCTCGATCCTGGGCACGCTGATGGGTGTCCTGATCATGGTGATGATCCGCAACGGTCTCAACCTGCTCGGCGTCTCGCCGTTCTGGCAGGGCACCGCCATCGGCGCGATCATCATCCTCGCCTTGCTCGCCGAGCGCCTCATCACCTGGAAATCGCGACGCGTCTGAGACTGGAGAATGCCGATGACACATTCCGATCCGTCCCGCGCCATCCGGCTTTACGGCACCGAGGAACCGCCGGCCGAGGAACGACTGTTCCGAGCGGGACCGCTGAGTGTCCTCTTCGACGGAGCCAATTTGCGCGACGTCCGCATGCATGGCGAGGAGGTGATCCGCGCGATCTCCTTCGTCGTGCGCGACAAGGATTGGGCGACGCTGATCCCGGAAATCACGGATCTGGTCGTGGAGGACGGCGGGGATCGCTTCCGGATCGGCTATCGCGCAGGCGTCGTCAGCAAGAGCGAGACCTTCGACTATGATGTGGTCATCGAAGGGGCCCCCGGCGTGCTGACTTATTCGGGTCGCGGAGTGTCACCGACCGGCCTTCTCACCAATCGGACCGGCTTCGTCGTGCTGCATCCGATCGCAGGCGTGAGCGGCTCGGCAGCCACCATTACCCATACCAACGGCGAGAAGGTGGAGACCCGCTTCCCCGTGGAGATCGATCCGGTTCAGCCGATGATGGACTTGCGGGAGATCTCGCACCGGACGCCTGGCGGACTGGAGGTCAGTTGCCTGATGGAGGGCGATGCCTTCGAGATGGAGGACCAGCGCAACTGGACCGATGCTTCCTACAAGACCTATGTCCGCCCGCTGGCGCTGCCCTGGCCATATCGGATCGAGCCCGGCCAAGTCGTCGAGCAGAAGATCACCCTGACCGTCAAGGGTTCTCCCAAGGCCCGGTCGAGCCAGAGCGGCGGCGCCATCGTGCTGACGCTCGGCGATGTGAAGGGCCAGATGCCTGGCCTGGGCGTCGGACTCCAGCCCGAGGATGCTTCGGCGGCGTGGCGGCACGCCGAAACGCTTCGCCAGCTCGGCGTCGCTCATGTGATCGCTCATCACGATCCGCGCCGCGGACACGACGCCGAGACGCTGGCCGAGCAGCTGAAGGCAGCCATTGCGATCGGCGCCCAGCCCTGGCTCGAGGCCGTGGTGGAGAAGGTCGACGATGCCGGTGCGGCGTCTGAGATCGCAGCCCTCGGCAAGGTCGCGGCCGGGCTCGGCCATCCCTTCACGACGGTTCTGGTGTCGCCCGCGCCCGATCTCAAATGCACGCTCCCCGGCAGCGTCTGGCCGCCGGCGCCGGATGCGGCGAAGCTCTATGCCGCCACGCGCGCGGCTTTCCCCGGTTCCCGCATCGGCGGCGGCATGTTCAGCTTCTTCACGGAGCTCAACCGCAAACGCCCACCGACGGAGGCGATCGACCTCGTGACGTTCACCACGGCGGCGATCTTCCATGCCGGCGACGACCGCTCCATGATGGAGACGCTGGAATGCCTGCCGCATATCGTCAGGACGGTGCCGGTGATCGCGAAGGGCTTGCCCTATTCGGTCGGCCCCTCGGCAATCGGGCTGCGCGACAATCCCTATGGCGAGGCGCCTGTCGCAAATCCCGGGAATATCAGGCAGGCCGCGAATTTCAACGATCCGCGCCAGCGCGGCATCATGGGCGCAGCCTGGAACCTCGGCTACTTCGCGGCTTTCGCGGAAGGCGGGGCCGAGGCGATCGCGCTTGGCGGCGCGGTCGGCCCGTTCGGTGTCCTGTCCGTGCCGACGCCCTTTCCGCAACCGTGGTTCGAGGGCGAGGGCGGGCTCTACCCGGTCTGGCACATCGTCCGGGGGCTGGCGAAGCTTCGCGGGTGCCCGATCCTGCCGCTGCGTTCCTCGGTCGAAGGGGCGGTGAGGGGGATCGCGGCGGATACGGGTGAAGGCACGGAGCTGTGGCTGTGCAATCCGTCGCCCAACCCGCTCGAGGTGCGCCTTCCGCCGGGCTTCAAGGCGGCCGCGGTGCTGGACGCCTCGAACTTCGTCGAGGCAGCCCGCCAACCCGATCTGCTCGACCGGCTGTCGCCCGCCGGGGCGCAATCGCTGTCGCTCGACGCCTACGCGGTGGTACGCGCCCTCAAGCAGCTCTGATCGTCACGAGAGCCAGTCCCTGAAATGAACGGAGCATCCATGCATATTCTCATCATTGGCGCGGCCGGAATGATCGGCCGAAAGCTGGCGACGGAGCTTGCCCGCACGGGATCGCTCGGCGGCCGCAAGATCGCCCGGATGACGCTCGCGGACGTGACGAAGCCGCCCGTGCCGACCGGTGACGTCGAGACCATCGAAGCCATCGCCGCCGATATCTCCGTCGCGGGAGCCGCCGAAGGGCTCGCCTTGCTCAGGGCCGACGTCATCTTCCATCTGGCCGCCATCGTGTCCGGAGAAGCGGAGCGTGACTTCGAGAAGGGATACCGGATCAATCTGGACGGCACGCGCGACCTGTTCGAAGCGATCCGGCTGGAAGGGGCCCGGCAAGAATATGTCCCCCGGCTGGTGTTCACCTCTTCCATCGCCGTTTACGGCGCGCCCTTGCCCGAGCCTATTCCCGACGACTACATCCTTGCCCCGCTGACCAGCTACGGCACGCAGAAGGCCATATCGGAGCTGCTGCTTGCGGACTATTCGCGCCGCGGGTTCCTTGATGGCGTCGGGATACGCCTGCCGACCATCGTCATTCGGCCCGGCGCCCCCAACGCGGCGGCCTCCGGCTTCTTTTCCGGCATATTGCGCGAGCCGCTTGCCGGCCAAAGATCCGTGCTGCCGGTCAAGGAGACGGTGAAGCACTGGCTGGCGAGCCCGCGCTCCGCGGTGGCCTTCCTCGTCCATGCGGCGACGCTCGATTCATCCGCGCTGGGCGCTCGACGCACGCTGAACATGCCGGGCGTCGCCGCCACCGTGTCCGACCAGATCGCAGCGCTTCGCCGCGTCGCCGGGCCGCAGGCGGAGACGCTGATCGACCGCAAGCCCGACGAGACAATCGAGGCCATTGTTGCCGGGTGGCCGAAATCCTTCTCGCCCGAGCGGGCCATCGGCCTGGGCTTTTCCGCGGAGAACTCGGTCGACGAACTGATCGAGGTCTATCTGACAGATGACGCACCGAAGTGAGCGCGCTCCGATGCTGCGCGGCCATCGGGAGATGCTTTGCGCATGCCGTCGTCCCAATACTGCTGCGCATTTGGGGCGACATGCTCGGGCTGCGAGCGGCGAATTGACCTTTGCCGCCTCAGGTTCCGATGCGCGAAATGATGTCCTGCAACGTCCTGACGGCGGTTGCCTTGTCGGTTTTGCACAGGTCGACCAGAACTCTCAGTCCGGCTTGCTCTTCGCGGATCGCCCGACCCTCGACCACCATGTCGTCGATCCTGTCGAGCACCTTGTAGTTGCGCACCGGCTTGCCGATGCCCTTGGCGTGAATGGGTCGCTGCTCCTCCGCCACGATCATGTCCTTGACCAAGGAATAGGTCTCGTGGCTCAGGAGGATGCTGCCGAGTTCGGCATGTGATTGGAGCCGGGACGCCAGGTTCACTTCGCCGCCGATGATGGTGTATTCCATCCGGTCCTCGCTGCCGAAATTTCCCACGGTGCAATAGCCGGTATTGATGCCGATCCGCAGCTGGAACGGTTTTTGCAGCCCGCGATCGCGCCATTCGGCCTGCAGTTCCCGCATCCGCCTTTGCATGGCGACAGCCATGTTGACGCAGGCCATGGCATCCTGCCTGACGCCTTTGGTGTCCGGGTCGCCGAAGAACGCCAGGACCGCGTCGCCGATGTATTTGTCGATGGTCGCGCCGTGCTCGAGGGCGATCTTCGACATTTCCGTCAAATAGTGGTTGAGGAGGTTGGTCAGCTCCTCCGATTCCAGGTCGTCCGTCGTCGCCGTGAAGTCCGCGATGTCGGAGAAGAACACGGTGAGCTTCTTGCGATGCGAGGCGATCTTCACCTCTTTCGAACCCGAGAAGATCGACGAAAAGACCTGCGGCGACAGATATTTCGAGAGCTTGTTCGACAGGGCCTCCAGGGCCCTGTTCTTCTCGGTCACGAGCTCGTTCGCCCGCTCCGCCTTGCGCCTGGCCTTGTTGATCTTTTCTTCGGCCCGCTTGATTTCCGTAATATTCGTGTAGACCGCGACGGTGCCGCCCTCCGTGGTCTTCCTCTCGTTGATCTGGACCCAACAGCCGTCGGCACGTTGCTGCACGTGTGGCCGGCTCGGCTGCCTGTGCTTGGCCAGCCGCTCGGCTATCCATTCCTCGACCCGCCCCTTCGCATCCTGGACATAACCCTGTTCCGCAGCGTTGCGGATGAGCGTCTCATAGGGGGTGCCCGTGGCGGGCGTGCCACGCCCAGGATAGAGCAGATCGCCATAGGCTTTGTTGCAGACGACCAGCCGATCATCCCCGTCGTACAATGAAAACCCTTCCGAGATGGATTCGATCGCGTCCGTGAGGCGCTGTTCGCTCCGCCACAGTGCGCTCTCCGCCTGCTTGCGCGCGGTCACGTTACTCCATGAGCCGACGACCTCGAGAGGCTGGCCATCCTTGTCACGGATCAGTTGCTGCTCATCGTTCACCCAGCAATAGGTACCGTCCTTCTTGAGGAACCGGTACTCGAAGGTGTGACGACCCTTCGCGAACAGCTGGACGGACTCGGCCTCCACCGCGGCGAGCTCGTCCGGATGCACCCGCGCGCGCCAGAAATCGGCGTTCTCCAGATATTCGCGAGGTTCGTATCCGAGCAGCGTGTTGATGTTCTCGCTGATGATGATAGGCGCGAAATCGCCGCTCGCCTTGTAGCTGTAGATGACCGCCGGCGCGGCCGACATCAGGCGCACGAGGCGATCCTGCGCGGCGACCAGGGCTTCGCCCATCTGCTTGCGGGCGGTGATGTCGCTCCAGGCTCCAACCACCTCGATCGGCTCCCCGGCGGCGTCGCGCACCAGCTGCAGATCGTCGCTGATCCAGCAATAGCTGTGGTCGTTCTTGCGGAAGCGGTACTCGATGGTGAGACGCCCCTCCTGGAACAGCCTGGCAAAGTCCTTCTCGACACGCGTCCGATCTTCGGGGTGCACCCGGTCGCGCCAGAAATCCGGGCTCTCGAGATATTCCTCGGGCTCGTAGCCGAGCAAATCCTTGACGTTGCGGCTGATGAAGGTCGGCCCATAGTCGCCGCTCGCACTGAAGCTGTAGATCACCGCCGGCGAGCGTGCGAGCAGATATTCGAGGCGATCCTGAGCTGCCTTGACGGCTTCTTCTGCTTCCTTGCGGGCGCTGACATCGCTCCACGAGCCGACGACTTCGACCGGCTGGCCGTCAGCGTCGCGGATCAGGTGCTGTTCGTCGTTCACCCAGCACCAGGCGCCATCCTTCTTGAGAAACCGGTACTCGACCGTGTGGCGTCCCTTCTTGAACAGGTGAGCGGATTCGGCTTCCACCGCGGCGAGTTCATCTGGGTGAACGCACCGCCGCCAGAAATCCGCGTTCTCGAGGTATTCCTGGGGCTCGTAGCCCAACCAGTTCCTGATGTTCTCGCTGACAAAGGTCGGCGCGAAGTCTCCGGTTGCGCGATAGCTGTAGATCACGGCCGGCGAGCCGATCAGCAACTCCGTAAGGCGCTGATGCTCGGCCGCCTGCGCAACCTCGGCCGCCTTGCGCGCCGAGATGTCGCTCCATGATCCGACGATCTCCAACGGCTTGCCGTGCTTGTCCTTGATGAGCCGCTGCTCGTCGCTGACCCAGCAATAGGAGCCATCCCTGCGCCGAAACCGATATTCCACGGAATGGATTCCGTTCTGGAAGAATTTGGAAATCGTTTCCTCGACCCGGGCCAAATCCTTCGGATGGACCCTGGCCCGCCAGAATGACGGGTGTTCGAGGTATTCCTCTGGGGCGTAGCCGAATATGGTCCTGATGTTTTCGCTGACGAAGGTCGGCGCGAAATCGCCCGTCGCCTTGAAGCTGTAGATGACGGCGGGTGACGAGCCCAGCAGCTGTTCCAGGCGGTGCTGCGCTGCCTCCCGCGTATGCCTCAATTGCAGGCGCACCCGGCCGTCGCGCTCGCGCGTCGCGCCTTTGATCGCCTCCTCGATGATGGCGGCAGCGTCGTTGTCGAACGCCTCCGACGGAATGTGCAGGACGTGATGGAGCGCGGCCGTAGCGTTCCTGGCGTATTCCCTCGCGGTCACCATAGCTGGAGTTCCCCACTGAGATGGAGCCGCTTATTTTAGCACGAACTGATGTGTATGGCTTGCGAGAGCAGCACAGGACCGCAAATTCGACCCGTGGTTGGAAGCGTTGCCGCCGTTTCCCGCAAGCCCCTCTGCAGTGCCGGCTCTATGTCGAGCCCAGCCGGCGACGAGGCCGCCCGTCTATCTCCGCCTCTATGCCACAGGTGCCGCCAGCAGCTGTTCGATGAACCGGAACGCGGCCGGACGGTTCTCTTCCCAGGTCGGCAGGATCTGGTCCGGCGGCAGGATGAAGCCGCCTTCTTCGAAGGTGCGCGGCCTGAGTTCGATGGTCAGTGACGGTATGCCGTAGGTCCCGTAGGTCCAATCCGTCGTGTCACCCGCCGTCGGGTAGAGCTCGGAAGATTGCTGCGGGACGTAGATCTTGCCATGCACCCCCTGGATCAGGGTGTGCATCTCCTCGGCCATCCCCACCATCTGCTCCCGATGCTGAACGTCCGGCACGGGCTTGTCCGTGTAGCCCCAGGGGTAGAGCAGCAGCTGGGAATAGCTGTGATAGGTGATCAGGCCGGCGAAGAGTTCGCGGCCCACGAGGTCGCGGACGGCCTGGGTCTCCGGCTCGGAGAAAGCGCGCGGGCCGACATAGGTCTCGTCGCTCGGCACGTGGCTGGAAGTGGGCACGTCGAGAATGCCCCACATGTAGCCATAGTTGCGGTTCGGGTCGACGCCGAAGGAGCCGTCATCGTTCTTCCGGCGATTTTTGCGCCAAAGTCGGTCTTGCACCCGGCAGTATTCATGGCCGTCCGGGTTGACCATCGGGGCGACCCAGATTTCTCCACTCGTGAGCCAATTTGCAATCGGCGCCTCGTCGGCCCGCTCGACGAGTTCCTTCGCGAGGAGGAAGGGCACTTCAACGGAGATCCACTCACGTGCGTGGTGGCAGCCCATGAAGAGGATTTTGGGAACGCCACCGCGACGGTCTCCGATCCGCAAGGCCAGGATCGGCCGGCCCTCGATGCTTCGGCCGATCTCGATCAGCTCGGCGACGTCCGGCTTCGTCTTGGCGAGCTGCCGCAGTTCCTCCTCCAGCGAGGCTGCCGAATGATATTGCTCGGCCGCTTCGGCGGCTGCAAAGGTGGCGAGGTGCCGCTCCACGTCCTCGAGCTGCTCGATGCGGTAACCCATGCTGGACAGGCGATCCAACTGAGCCTCGGTTCCGCGAATGATCAGGTGATCCGGCTTGACCTCCCAAACGTCTATGCCCAGCGGCACTCGAAGGACGTGTCCGAGTGGCTTCTGCGGCTCCGAAGATGTGACCCTGGCGATGACGTTCATGCGACCGCTCCTTCGTTCGACAAGCCGGTCTGATCAGTGACCCTCCGGTTGCCCGTCGCGGCGACCGGAGCCGGGTGCGCCACTTTCCACGTCAGTGATCGGACGTAGGCGCTCGACGCCAGCTATTCGTCGGCGCTCGAGCTCCACGATCGTGTGCTCGGAGGCAGCCGCCACGATGGCTCCGGCTTGCCGTTCCCAAACATCGAGGCTCAGCGGAGCCTTAAGGAGGTCGTCGATTGTGCGGCCCGCGATCGGTGTGAGGCGAACCACCCAGCGGATCGTCGCGCGCCCCGCCATGTCAGGTGCTCCTCGGCATATGCAGCCTGACCTAAGTCTAGCCTCTCCCGAATTGAGCCGCAACGTCGCGGCCGGGGCGGCAGCGGTATGAGCGACGGGAAGATGCTTAAGGCCGCCTTACGCATGGCGCGACATGAACGGTCAGGACGACTTGCCCCATCTTGAAAGCAGTCGTCCCTTCAGCCGCCGCCACAAGATTTTCAGCGGCGTGCTACACCGATGAGCGCGGTCGATGGTATCGGCAGAACAGCTCGATCGGCAGCCATTCTGCGTGCCTCGGCGACGACTGCCGCTTTCTCCTGATCGGAAAGGCTAGTCCAATCCGGAGACATGCCGAACAATGTGTCGGGCCCGTCGAGCGCGGCCACCGCGAGTTCATAATCATGTGTGACCTGCTCGATCTGCGGATCCCGATAGCCTGCATCGATCAGTTCCTGCGCGAAATCCTTCGGATCGTTGAGCGCCTGGACGGCTTCCGGCATCGCCATGCCCTGACGGCCAGGAAACAGCGTCTGGCGGATCTGGCCCAGCAGCAGAAACGTCGCCGCGCCACGACTTTGCCAGGTTGCGACCACGCCATATCCACCAGGACGAGTCACGCGCGCCATCTCGGCCAGGCCCTTGCGCCAGTCGGGAAACATGATCACGCCGAAGATCGAGAAGACTGCGTCGAAGCCGGCGCTGGGAAGGTCGAGCTTCTGCCCATCCATGACGCGCGCCTCTACATTGGGCAGCCGGGCAGCCGCGATGCGGGCGACCATGCCGGGCGAGAAGTCGGTCGCGAGCACCTGAGCGCCAGTGCGCGCCGCAGCCAGTGCCAGTGCGCCAGTGCCGGCCGCGACATCCAGGACTCGAGCCTTCGAGGTCAGCGGCACGCGTGCCAACGCCGCTTCGGCATAGCGCGCAGTGAAGGGATGCGCGGTCTTCTCGTAGTGCCGAGCGGTAGTGTCCCAATGATCGGGGTTCTCGAATTCACGCATGTCACGCCTCTTAGAATCATGTAACATATCATGTAACGTGAATTGCCGATGCTGCCAATCCACCACCGTGCAAAGGATCAAGCCGTGCGCAACGACAGCCGCCTTTCCCGCATGCTCCATGTGTTGCTCCACATGGCACGCCATGATGGACCTATGACGTCCGAGGCGATCGCGCGCATGCTTGGGACCAACCCGGTGGTCGTGCGCCGTACGATGGCAGGCCTGCGTGAAGCGGGTTATGTGCGATCGGAGAAAGGGCACGGCGGCGGTTGGTCGATCGCCATGGACCTGACGAAAGTGTCGCTGCTCGATATTCATCGGGCAGTGGGAGGTCCCCGCATCTTCGCCATCGGTAACGAGAATCCCAACCCCGACTGCGCCGTCGAGAAGGTCGTCAACGAGGCGGTCGAAGGCGCCATGCGTGAGGCCGAGGCATTGTTGATCGGCCGTCTCGGGGAGGTCAGCCTGGCGGAACTCGCCAAACGCTTCGACATGCGTTGTGCTGAAGCGATCGAGGCGCCGGCGCCGAAGCAAGCCTAAGCATGCTGGCAGGGAGGATAGATTTTACGGGTGACCGCAATGCGCCCCATGTTGGGCGCAGAGATCGGCATTGCGGTTCCTGAAACCTGACACGACGACTGGGCGAGGGATCATTCGATGTTCCTGACGTCTGGCAAGTCTTGCCCGATGTCAGTTGCTGATCGTGTCGCAGGACCCAGATCATGATTCTGTCTGCCCCGGCGCGAGGCTGAGCCAGCGATTTGAAGAAGCGATAGGGAAATCGCCGGGACGCTGGAGGCTCCCGGCAATCACCTCACTATCGTTTGCCACCAGTCATCATGCCACTGCTCCCGGGAGCGGCGATTCATAGCGATCGTGGCGGCGCACCCAGTCCATACCCGCCTCCTCGTTGCGGCCCTTCGGAGCGAGATCGAGCATTGCGTAGGTGCCCATCATCACCTCAACGCCGCGTCCGTAGGTGGAGTAGGTGCGGAAGACCTCGCCCGCGTCGTCCTTGAAGAAAGCGCTGACGCCAGGCCATTCCTCGCCAGTCTCCCGCCATTCGCCGAAGTTGTAGTCGATGTGCCCATTGGCGACCTCCTCGGGCGTGAAGCTGACCCGGAAATCGTAGTTGAAGTCGTTGCCGAAGGACGACACCCATTTGAACTGCCAGCCCATGCGTTTGCGGTAGCGCTCGATCTCACCGAGCGGCGCGCGCGAGACGGCGATCATGGTGACATCGTGATGCGCCAGATGCATGTTCATGCCGTCGGTGTGATCAGCCATGAAGGAGCAACTCGGGCAGCCTTCCTTCCATCCCGGCGCGAACATGAAATGTTGCACCAGAAGTTGCGATCGACCGTCGAAGAGATCGGCGAGCGTGCGCGGGCCATCCAGCGTATCAAACACGTATTCCTTGTCGATGCGCACCCACGGTAGAGCGAGCCGCTCTCGGGCGACCTTGTCGCGAATTCGAGTGAGTTCCTTCTCCGCTTTCAGGAGATTCCGGCGGGCGGTCAGCCAGTCATCGCGTGAAACAACAGCGTGTTGCATTGTCAGTCTCCTTCGGTTTGGGCGACGGAGGTATTGGCGCGCCGCGAACGGGCGGACAGGAGCGTCATCCATGGCGATAGGTGAAAGAGGCTCATCAGCAAGTACATCAAGGCCATGTCGTTGATCGGCGCGAAAGCCGAGGCGGCAGAGCAGATCGTCATGCCCGGCGAGCCGACGGCGGAAATCCAGGCCCCCACTGCAAAGGTCGGGGCTGCGGCGAGCCTGAGCCGGCCGGCCATATCGATCGCCAGTCCGGGCAACGGATCGACCTTCCCTGTTGCTGTAAGCATCGTCATGTCCGGTCCTCTCATCTAATTCGCCGTTTCCAAAGGTCGCGTCACGAAGACGCTATCTCGTGCGAACGGTCGGGTGGGAGTTACAAGTGTGACGGGATTTCAATGGCTCCCTGATCGGTGCCGCTGCACGCACGCTCTGGGCGGGCCCAATCAGGAGTTCAACGAGACGTGCGGTCCGTCTCGGTTACATAATGATATGGGAGATGCGGTGACTTCCTCCTGTCAACACTCAGCGACACGCCGAACGAACTGAAATCTGACATTGAAGCGGTCACCCGATCCATTTCGGGTGGCCGCTTCAGCTCTCAGAATACGTTTGCTGTTCAGTCTGCCTTGGGGAAAGCCGGGTTTCCGCAGATCGCAATTCACCTGTCAGGTATTGACCCGATCTAATTTCGGTCCCAGGTCCGATAACGCTCTGGGACCACTGGAGTTGGATTCGGTCTGTTGTTCCCGGGAGGGCCGCCATGCATTACTGGCACTGGTTCGACATCGCCTTTCCCTGGATTGGCGGCGTCGGCGCAATCGTCCTCGTGGTCCTGCTTTTTGCAACTGACCGTCTCCGGAGCGATCCAAGCCGCTCGCGATGGCATGACTGGGTGTGGTTATCCTGGCTCGGGATGGCGGCCTATCTGCTCCACAACTTCGAAGAATACGGCATCGATCTGTTCGGAACGTTCCATGCATTTCCGGGCATGATTTGCGCACAGCTCGGTTTGCCGCCTTATCCGAACTGCCCGATCCCACCGGTGTTTTTCCTCGCGGTCAACGTAGCTGCGTTCTGGGTCGCGGCTCCCATTGCAGCCCTGTTGAGCCGACGACACCCGCTTGTCGGGCTTTCTGTCTACGGCATCATAATCATCAACGCCCTGGTCCATATGGTGGCCGCGCTTGGGGGTAACTTCGGTGGAGGATTTCTCACTTCATTGCTCTTCGCGGCTGTGGCCGCGTGGATAATCCGCGCCTGCTTCGGTCCAGGCCGAATGAGCTACGGCGCGCTCGCGCTTCTTGTGGCTGGCGGGATCATTGGTCATATCGTTTTGGCGGCCCCGCTGCTGCTGTTCCTCCATTTTGGCTTGAGCGCGGCCGTGGTCGTCTTGCTGCAACTGGTGAATCCCTTTCTGCTGATGCTCATCCTGTGGCTTGGTGAGCGGTGGAGTGATGGGCCACTGATCTCGAACCCGCGAAACCAACTGACCGCAGGAGCGGCGCGCACCTAACCGCGAATGTCCATGCGCTCATCGAGGAGGCGTGCAGATGGTCGGCGCGGCGTAGGTGGCCCAGCGCCAGTTCGGGATGCGGGATGTCGACAGGTCGCCGCCGCAGGATCAGTTCAGCGGCTATCTCTGTTTCGATCCGGCGCTCTTTCCGTCCGAACTCCTGGAACGCTCCTCGAAGCGTTCGGCTCCTTTGGCGAGATCGCTGCCTTTGCGGGCCTCTGTCTTGCGTTCGTCCTCTCGTGCGCTCTTCCGGAGGGCCTCGCCCGACTCCTTGCCTCTGCTGGTTTCGCTGCTTCTTTGTTTCATGTTTGCACCTGTGCGGATGCCATGTGCTCGCGCATAAAACGTCGCCGAGCATCAAGCAGGATCTATGATTGCCGGTCAGCTCCGATAGGCGACGCTTCCGGTGGTCGCGAGCGGAGCCACAGTCCCGAAGCTCCCGCCGAACCAGGCCGCGATGGCGCCGAGGACAAGTGCGATAAAGCCGAACAGGGCGCCTCGCGAAACGACCTTGGTGGCTGCCTCGGCCGCCTGCGTCGCCCGTTGTTGCGCCTGATCGACGGCTGCCCGGTATTGCTGCTCGTATTGCTGGATCTGCGTGCGCGCTTGTTCGATCGGTATGCTTTGGGCCTGTGCCAACACTTGTGCTGCTCTTTCCCGGGCTTGTTCGGCCTGAGCCTGATCACCGGTAAACGCCGCACGTACGGCAGCGACCGCCGCATCGCGCATGGCCCGCGGATCATTGCCTCCGACCGTTCCTTCGATCTGGCGCTGGATGGTGCCGAACGGATCGGCAACCTCCGTCAGGGCAGGGGCGGCCGTTTCGGCAACCGTCGCGGTCGCGCGGCCGAGCCCGCCCACGGCACTGCTCACAGTGCTGAAGACGCCTCCGAGCAGACTGCCGACCGCCGTCGTGAGCAGATAGAGGACAACGAGGGTGGTGACCGCCCATGTGGTGACGCCATGCAGCGCACCGACGGTCTTCAGCGATCGGCCGGAGAGCCGGCTTGCGAAATAGCCGCCGACAAAGGCAGCGATGATGCCGGCCACCACGTACCAGATCCCCGCGGCGATCGAGAAGGTGCGCGCAGCCGGGTTATCCGCCGAACCCGGGTCCAGCGTAGCCACCCCGATGCCGATGCCGAGGAGGTTGAGCAATAACTGAACGACCAGCGCGAGCACGACGCCGGCCAGAACCGCGCCCCACGAGATCCTGTTGAGAGCGATCGTTCTTGCGTCCTCCGCAGGTGTGATCGCCGTTCGTTCGACCGGGGGGCGGTCGGACGTTCGAGAGGGTGAATAGTCGCTCATGATGTTTCTCCGCCGGATCTTTGTCGGCTTCAGAGCCCTTTGGGCCGAGCGCGAAAGGCGTCTACAGTTCGTGTCATCTGGTGAGCGAAGCGAGGACGCGATCCGAATTCCAATAACTGTAGGGCTGAAAACATATATTCCAAGGTTCTAAACTGCCGGCAGCGGTAGAATTTGTCTGCTGCGCGATACTGTCGAACGCTTTGGACCTGCCAGGACAGTGCAACGCCCCAAGGCGAGCTCGGACCGCCGGTGCTGATCATGAGACGCTATTGGGTGTTCTTGCTCTCGATGGTGTCGAGCACAGCGTCAGGGGCGATATCCCGTGTGACCTCTTCGAGCTCATGTTGCGCCTTGGTCTCGACATCCATCTTGTTGGCGATGGCCGAGACCAGCTCTGTCAATTTTGTGATTTCGTGCTCTGCCAGGAGGCTTATCTGGAGGTCCAGGTCGGCGCGCTTGTCGGCAGCCGCGGCCATGCGGTTCTGGGTGATGAGGACGAAGGTCGACAGGAAGATTGCCTCGACGGAGGCGACCATCGCAAGAACGACAAAGGATTCGTCCCACGCCGGAATGCCCGGGATCCAATGCAGATTGGCTGCAATCCAGAACCCGAACACAAGCAGATGCAGGTAGACGAATCTCATGCTGCCGGTGAAGCGGGCTATGGCGTCGGCTGCCCGGTCCTGCCAAGAGGCGGCTTCGGCCTCCCTCTTACGTCGCTCGTAGAGTGCTTCGATGTTTCGCTCCAGGACGGGGGTCAGTCCCTCGGGAGGCGGTGGTGGGTAGGTGGGGCTGCCGGGAAACGAGGGATCACTTCGTCGCTGTTCAGACATATACATCCTCGCTATCCGCGCCGCCGGTAAGAGTTGCGAATGCCAAGGCGTCCATCTTCACGCTGCGATCTTGCCTTGGCCTGGCCGAGCGACAGGGGTGAAACCCAACCCGAAACGATCCTTCCTGTTCCAGCCGGCTCGTCTGCTCGAGGACGCTTCCACGCAGAGAGGTGACGAGCCCGAAAGCATGGGGCGCGAGGGCTTGCTCTCGACAGACCTGGGGGCGGCGGCGATACTGCGGGCGGAGGGGGATGGAGGCGAGATGAAAGTTCTGACCCTGCTTCTGGCGACCATGCTTTTCCCGGCCATGGCCCAGGCCGACATGCTGGAGCGGCAGACCGCCAGGGCCATCCGCAATGCCGGCCATTGGTGCGACCGCGTCACCGATATGAGAGAAGATAAAAGACAGTCGACGCCGGAGCGGCGCGTGGTTCTGGTCACCTGCTACGACATTCGCCATCTCGCCCAATACGAGTTGATCCTTGGGGCCGACAACAAGCTCCGCTCGATCCGGAAGCTGTGAGGCAGAGAAGGGACCATCGTTCGAGGACAGGATCCCGGAGGGCGTCTGTCCGGCGGCGCGGGAAAAATAGCGGCGTGGAAGCTCACAGCTTCGGCATTGCCGCCTGCACGGCCGACGCGGCGACGGCCCGCTGCTCGCTTTCGTCGAGATCATGGAAAGCCTTGCCGGACATGCTGACGCGGACCTCCCGGCGCGCGAATTCGATGCCGGCGGCGGCGAAGGCGGCCTGGACGCGGGCATAGATATCCTTGCGGATCACCCATTGCTTTCCGGGTTTCGACATGAACTTGCCGCGCACGACGATGCCGACGTCGTCGACGGCGCCCACGCCCTGGGATTTGAAGGTCTGGATGATGTCGGCCGCATAGGGCGCCGTCAGGATGTCCGTGCCGATCTGCTTGAAGATCTTGCGGATCTTGTCGATGTCGGCGTCGAACGGCACGGTGAACTTCATCTTGATGATGACCCAGTCGCGCGAATTGTTGGTGACGCGCTTCAGTTCGCCATATGGGATGGTGTGCACCGCTCCCTGATCGTGGCGAAGCTGCAGCGAACGCACCGAGATCTTCTCCACTGTACCGGCGATGTCGCCCACGACGATATATTCACCGACCCGGAAGGCGTCGTCGACCAGGAAGAAGATGCCCGACACGATGTCGCGCACCAGGGTCTGGGCGCCGAAGCCGACGGCGAGGCCGACGACGCCCGCGCCGGCGATCAGCGGCGTGATGTTGATGCCGAGATTGCTGAGCGCCACGAGCACGGTGAGTACGATGATGGCCGCCTGGGTGGCTATGCGCAGGAGCGGCAGTACGGTGGTCAGGCGGGAGCCACCGGTGCCGGTGATCTCGCCGATGTCCTCCTGCTGGAGGTCGATGCCTTCCGGGGACGTTTCCTGCGCGATGCGCCGGTTGAAGAGCAGCGTCGCGACCTCCCAGACGAGATAGCCGGCGGCGAGGATCACCAGGAAGGTGAACATGCGCGCGGCAAAACGCAGGCCGATCTGATTGGAGGTGAAGGAGGAGAGGCTGAGATCCCACATCAGCGCGATGACCACGACCACGAGGCCGAAGACGATGACCCGGCCGATGCGGACATAGCTGCGCATCGTCCATAGATACGCTTTTTCCGCGACCTGCCCCTGGCCTTGCATGGGCGCAACCATATGGCGCACCAGGCCGCGAATCATCGTGTCCATGGCCGGCGAGAGCAGCAGGATGGCCAGCGTCAGATATTGCTTGCCGCTGCGCACGACGTCGGTGTTGCCCGCGACGGTCATGATCTCGAAGATGAACCAGCTGGCGGCGATCAGCGCAAGGGCCAGCCACGGATACGCCCGCGCCAGACGAGCCTCCGCCGGCGTCACCTCGGCTTCCCAGCCTCTTGCCATCATGGCGACACCCGCTCGGGCCCTGTAGATCGTCCAGCCCAGCCAACCGAAGACGATCACATTGGACCAGAAGCCGATCGCGATGCCGTCGAGCGACACGCCGTTGGCGATCATGAAATTGGTCAGGAAGACGGCGGCGCCGGCAAGCACCACGATGCCGACGATGTTGCGATAGAGATAGACCGCGCTCTTGTCGTCGGTACAGACCAGGCGAAGGGCGGGCCGCCTGGGGGCAAGGAGGAAGCGCAGGAAGGCGGCGAGAAAACGTGGCACGACCACGCAGTAGAAGAAGAATTGAGCCGCCATCGGCCGCAGCTCCGGCTCGATCAGGCCACGGCCGACGGCGCGGGTCACCACCAGGAAGGCAATCAGGCCGAACATGTCGAGCGCCAGCCGTGCGCCGAGGATCGACAACGTCTCGCGCACCGTGCCCTTTTCGGTCGACCGGGTGGCGAGGCGGCGAAGACGGGAGGCGACCCGATCGACCAGGAGCTCGACGACGATGCCGGCGGCGATGGCGACGCCAAGTCCAAGCAGGAACCGCCCCAGGCCGCGCCAGCCAAGATGCGAGAGGAAGGTGACCGTCGCCTCTCCCATCCGCTCCCACATGATGGGCAGGCCCACGATGGCAGCCTCCACCCGATCGCCCAGGCCATCGGCGAACTGCCTGACCGTCAAAGCGAAATCGGCCTCGGCTGCGGGCTGCGACGCCGCCGCGCCGGCCGGCTGCGGCACGCCGAGCCGCTCGAGCACGAATTGGCGGAACTCGGTCTCGCTCATGCGGCTGGCCAGATCGTGTATCGCCTCGGGGGTCATGGGCGCAGGCTGTGCCGATGTCGAGGGGGTGGCGGGAGCTTGTGCCCCGCAAGGGCCGGCGAAGGCGAGGAGGAGGAAAGTCACGACTGCGGCAAGACGAAACGGCATTGTTCTCCCCAAGACCATCAGCGACGAACCAAGATACGCGATGGCGGGTTTGCGTAAAGCGGGAGAAAGGAACCAGCTCTTAACCTTGTTCGTGCTTTTGCGAGGGGGCTTTCTTCTCAGAGGACCCTCCACCGAAATGCCTGCTGGATCTCCCATCAAACTGCCTCGCCTGAAGCTCAGAGGCACGATCGTGCTCGCCGCCGCGGCGGTCTTCACCGTCGCCATCGCCGGCATGCTCTCCTATGTCGTGCACTCGACCGAAAAAAGCGACCTCGCCAGCGCCGACCAGTTGCTTTCCTCCCTTGCAAAGACCGAAGCGGCGAGGATCGCCGTCCTGCTCAAGGAGCACTCCGCTGTCGCGGAATCTGTCGCCCAGACCGTCACTGCGATGGTCTCGAACCCGATGATCGGACCGGACGCTTACGGGGAGTTGCTGCAGCGGCAGATCGCGATCGTGCCGAATGCGGTGGGCATCTGGATCCTGCTCAACAAGGATTCCCCGACGGCTTCCAATCCGGCGCTCGTGAATTCCCGTTTCGGGCGTGGGGAGGGCTATTTCGGCCCGAGCATCGTCCGTGACATCAAGACCGGAAAGGTCGAGTTCTCCGACCTGGACACGTCTATGGAGAACGGCTTCCAGGGCTGGTTCCTCGACCCTCTCGCCAAAGGCAGCCAATCGCTGATCGGGCCCTATCTCTACCAGGACATGCTCTACACTTCGAGCACGTCGATCGTGCGGGACCGCCAGGGCAAGGCGATCGGTCTCGTCGGCGTCGACTTCAATGGCGGGGCATTTGCCACGCTGATCGGGACCAACCGTCCCCTCCAGACGGGCTGGGTGGGCGTCATCAACCAGGACAAGAACTGGGTCGTTCCGCCGGATCCCAAGCAGATCGGCAAACCGGCCGCCGATTCGACCGCGCAGGCAGCCGTCGCGGGTGCCGCCCGGGGCGACTTCCACGAGACCGTCGATGTCCAGGGCGCCGACTGGAGGGTGACCTCGATCGCCCTGGACCTTCCGGAATACGGCATAGCCTGGACGGTGCTGGTGGGCGTTCCTGAGACGACGCTTCTTGCCGACTCGGTGGCGCTACGCAACGCAATGCTCATCGGCGGCGTCGTCGTGCTGGCGCTCGGCCTCGTGGCCTTCGCCTGGCTCGGCGCGTCGATCGCCAAACCTGTGAGCCGCATGACAGGCGTCATGCGGCGGATCGCCGATCACGACTATGCCGTGGAGGTGCCTTACGGGAACCGTCGCGACGAGATCGGCGACATGGCCAAGGCACTTGCTCTCTTCCGGACCGCCGGCATCGAAAAGCAGCGGCTCGAAGGGGAGACCGAGGAGGCGCGCCGGACCATCGATATCGAGCGCTCCGCGCGAGAGGCCGAAACGCTCGAGAACCAGCGGGCCTCCGAGCAGGCGGTCCGCCTGATCGGGGAGGGGCTGCACCGCCTCGCCGAGGGCGACCTCGTGCAGCGCCTGGAGACGAGGCTGAGCGACGATGCCGACAAGCTGCGCCTCGACTTCAACCTGTCGATCGAGAAGCTGCAGCAGACCATGCTCGGCATCCGCAAGGCCGCCGACGCGATCCGCACCGGCATCGGCGAGATCACCTCGGCCTCGGACGACCTGTCCAGGCGCAGCGAGCATCAGGCCGCGAGCCTGGAGGAGACGGCCGCCGCGCTCAACCACATCACCGACACGGTGCGCCAGACGGCCGAGGGGGCGACCCATGCCCGCGCCGTGGTCGCCAATACGCGCGAGGACGCGTTGGGCAGCGCCGAGATCGTCCGGCAGGCCATCGACGCCATGGCGGAGATCGAGAAATCCTCGCGCGAGATCGGCTCGATCATCGGGGTCATCGACGAGATCGCGTTCCAGACCAACCTGCTCGCCCTCAATGCGGGCGTCGAGGCGGCCCGGGCCGGAGAGGCCGGCCGCGGCTTCGCCGTGGTGGCATCGGAAGTGCGCTCGCTTGCGCAGCGTTCGGCCGAGGCCGCCAAGGAGATCAAGGAACTGATCGCCAATTCGACGGCGCAGGTCGACGCCGGGGTGAAGCTGGTCGCCGGAACCGGCGAGGCGCTCGACAAGATCGTGTCGCAGGTGAACGACGTCAACGGCATCGTCGATGAGATCGCCGCCAAGGCCAACGAGCAGGCCAACAGCCTGCGCGAAGTGAACGTCACTGTCGGCCAGATGGACCAGGTGACGCAGCAGAACGCCGCCATGGTCGAGGAGACGACCGCCGCGAACCACAATCTGTCGCGCGAAGCCGACGCGTTGGCGCGGCTGGTCGGCCAGTTCACCGTCGCTGGCGGGGAGGCGGGACGAAGCCGTTCCGACGTGGCGCCGTTCGCCGCCACGCGGGCCGCGCGCCGCGGCAGCCCCGCCCTGAAGGTGGTCGGCTCGGACGAAGAGGGCTGGCAATCTTTCGTGCAGGGGTGATCGGGCGGATCAGCAGCGGCGAGACCCGGCCCGCAAGCCTGCCGGCCTCGCCATTCCGGGATCCGAGCCCCATGGGCGAGCCGAGGCCGGCAAGGGAATTGCCGGCCTCGGCATCCCTTCAGTCCCGATCGGCGTCCCCGCGCTTCAGCGATGCCTCCTGGCCCTCCAGGACGCGATCGGTCGCGGACAGCTGTCGATAGAGTTCGTCCAGCATGTCGTCGATGGCGTTCATCCTTTCGGTTGCCACGGCAAAGATCTCTTGCGAAGCGCCGCGGAGCTTGTCGTCCGCGACATTCTCGAGCAGCAGGTCGAGGGCATCGTAGACATAACGAGCGTGTGCGAGCGCATCCTTCAGGTCGATGGCCTGCTTGCGAATAGGGTCAAGAACCTCGCCTAGCTTGACCATGGCGGTATCCCCTGAAGGTGTTCCGGCATATTCGAGGATTACCACTGTGGCGCAAATTGCGCCCGAAGCAAGTGCAGCCATTGCCAGGAAAGGAAAAGCGCGGCCGCCCATAGGCGCTTCGTGAGGTGGTCGGGCGCGTTGAAATTGCCTGCCACTGGGGAAGTCGCGGCAGCCCATATGCCGCTGGTGGAGCTGAGGGGGATCGAACCCCTGACCTCGTCATTGCGAACGACGCGCTCTCCCAGCTGAGCTACAGCCCCGTCCAGCGGATGCGCGTAGTTAGGGCCGCCCGCAGGACCTGTCAAGCGGTCGCGTGGCGCTTCACGCGGGCAATCAACTGCAATGGACTTGCCCGCCCCGCAACCAATGGCTACATGTCGCGGACTCGAACGGAGATCATGCATGCTCGCGCTCATTCAGACCCTCGTTCTGGCGCTCGATATCTACTGGTGGCTGCTGATCGCCGCGGCGATCTTCTCCTGGCTCTATGCCTTCAACGTGGTCAACTCGCGCAACCAGTTCGTCGGCTCGATCGGCAATTTCCTTTATCGCGTGACCGAGCCGGCGCTGAGGCCGATCCGGCGCTATTTGCCCGATCTCGGTGGCATCGACATCTCGCCGATCATCCTGCTGCTCATCATCTTCTTCATCCGGCAGTTCCTTCTCACGACGGTCGCGCCGCTCGTGCTGTAATCCCGCTCCCGAGATGGCCGAGGTCTTTCGTCCGTACGCCGAAGGGATCGATCTCTTCGTCCGGCTGACGCCGAAGGCCGCGAAGGACGCCATCGAGGGCAGCGAACAGACGGCGGACGGTCGCGCCCATCTCAGGGCGCGCGTACGCGCCGTCCCGGAGAAGGGCGCGGCCAACCAGGCGCTGGAGAGGCTCGTCGCCAAGACGCTCGGAGTGCCGGCGGGCGATGTCCGCGTCGTGACCGGTGGGACGTCGCGGCTCAAGACGTTGCGCATCGTCGGCGACGCCGCAAGCCTCGCCGAAGCGGTCGGACGGCTCGTAGTCAGGTGAGCATACGGGCAGCATCCTAAATCGCAGAATCAAGGCGCTGAAGCGCGAGAGCGAAGCTGAAGGATCGCGACGTGCTTAAAGCATTTCGCAGCCGACCGGATTCGGTCGGCGTCGCGAGAATGCGGCAAAACAAATACCTAAAGCGTGGCGCCCGAATCCGATTGCTGGCGACACGCTTTAGCGTGAAACGAGCGGCCAGAAGAGCCAAGCCAAGCCGATCGCGGCAGCGAGCCAGATGGCGGCGACAAAGGCGAGGCCTCCCTTGCTCGACGGCCCGGATGCACGGCGAGCAGCTTCTGCACGGAACTCGCTGATCAGTTCCGCAGGGATGAGGGAGACGGCCAGCATGATACCCAGGGGAACAATGACAAGGTCGTCCAGGTAGCCGATGACCGGCAGGAAATCCGGAATGAGATCGATAGGGCTGAGCGCGTAGGCGGCAACCGCTCCGGCGACGAGTTTGGCAAGCCAGGGGACGCGGGGATCCCGGGCTGCCAGCCAGAGCGCCATCACGTCTCTTTTGGCCATTCGAGCCCAGTTCCTGAGTTTGGCCAGTGCGGTCAATGCAAACCCCGATTGGTTTCGATCGGATTTCATTATACAAGATATCAAACAAGAAAGCCGCCGGAGGGTGGGCGGCAGAGGCGGTCATGCTCATGGTTCCGTCACAGGTCGGAAGGTTGCGGGCGCTGAGGCGGCTCGGCTACGGGCTCGGAAGCCTGGCGCTGGCATTCGGTCTCTATCTCGGCGTGCTGCACCTCAACGGCAATTTCAGCACAGTGGTCGCGGGCGAGGTGTACCGGTCGGCTCAGCCGAGCGCGGCGGACATCGCCCGCTACAAGCTCCTCTACGGCATCAAGACGATCGTCAATCTGCGTGGGGGGAACAAGGGAGCCGGCTGGTACGACGCCGAGGTCGCCGCGGCCGACCGACTCGGTATCGCCCATGTGGACTTCCGCATGTCGGCGCGGCGCGAACTCTCCCAGGCCGAAGCGGCCGAGCTCATCGCGATCCTTGCGAATGCGGAGAAACCGCTGCTCATCCATTGCAATTGGGGGGCGGACCGCACGGGCCTGGCCTCCGCCCTTTATGTCGCCGCCGTGGGCAAGCTCGGCGAAGCGGCCGCCGAAAGCCAAATCTCGCTGCGTTACGGTCACATTTCCCTGCCGGTGACCGCCAACTACGCCATGGATCGGACGTTCGAGGATCTGGAGCCCTGGCTAGGTTTCCCGGATTCGTAGCCCTCCGCGACATCTGGTCGGGCATTCACGCCGACAAGGCGTTGGCGGAGGTGAAACTTGCCGCCAGCCGCACCGATGGAGAGTTGTCGATGGGCGTCGGCGGTTGGGGTAAGAAAAAGCCCCGCCGAAGGCGGGGCTTTCGCATTCCTGGCAAGAAAGCCGGCTTAGATGCCGAGGCCTTCGTAGCGCTTCTTGAACTTCGACAGGCGGCCGCCGCGGTCGAGCAGGGTCTGCTGCCCGCCGGTCCAGGCCGGATGGGTGGTCGGATCGATATCGAGATTCATGGTGTCGCCTTCCTTGCCCCAGGTCGAGCGAGTCATGTACTCGGTGCCATCGGTCATGACGACCTTGATCATGTGGTAGTCGGGATGGATATCGGTCTTCATCGGTCTGTTCCTGCCTGCAGCGGCGCCAAGCCTGCGGCGATGCGCCCACTTTGAAATGGCGAAGCCGCAGCTATTGATGCCACGGCTTCCAAAACGGTCGGCGTGCCTATACATCAGCCGGCATTGAAGCACAAGGCCGCGCCGTCCGCATTTTCCGGGCAGCGCTCACGGACAGGGCCGCGGTGCGGCTAGGGAAAAGCAGATGGCCGAAGCTTTCACGGAACCAGACAGAGCGAAGAGGCGCTCAATCGGCCCCCTGCGGAGAATTGCTCCCTATGTCGGGCGCTATCGCGGCCTGGTGTTGGCCGCGCTCTTCTTCCTCCTGCTCGCCGCGGCGATGACGCTGACCCTGCCGCTGGCAGTGCGGCGCATGATCGATAACGGCTTTTCCGCAGCCGATTCGACCTTCATCGCCAACTATTTCGCCATGCTTGTGGTGATCGCGGCCGTGCTCGCGCTCGCATCGGCCTGCCGCTACTACTATGTCATCACGCTCGGCGAACGCATCGTCGCGGATCTGCGCCGCGACGTCTTCTCCCATGTGACCACACTGTCGCCGGCCTTCTTCGACAATGCCCACTCGGGCGAGATCGTGTCGCGGCTCGCCGCCGACACCACGCAGATCAAGGCCGCGGTGGGCTCGACCGCGTCCCAGGCCCTGCGCAACCTCATCATGGGGCTCGGCGCCATGGCCATGATGGTGGTGACGAGCCCCAAGCTCTCCGGCCTCGTCATCGCCGCGATCCCGGTCGTCGTGCTGCCGCTGGTCGCCTTCGGCCGCTCGGTGCGCAGGAAGTCGCGGGCCGCGCAGGACGAGCTTGCCGCCGCCAACGCCTATGCCAGCGAGCAGATCGGCGCCGTGCGCACGCTGCAGGCCTTCACCAACGAGAAGCTGGTGACGAGCCGTTTCGCCGCGGCCGTCGAGAGCGCCTTCCGGGCGGCGCGCGCTTCGACCTTCGCGCGTGCCTTCCTGACATTCTTTGCCATACTCACGGTCTTCTCCTCAGTGGTGGCGGTGCTGTGGTTCGGCTCGCGCGACGTGCTTGCGGGCACCCTCTCGGCAGGCACGCTCGGCCAGTTCCTGCTCTATTCCGTGCTGGCGGCCAGCGCGCTCGGCGCATTGTCGGAAGTGTGGGGCGAACTCGCCCAGGCAGCCGGGGCGGCAGAGCGGCTGACCGACCTCCTGGCGGAACGGCCGGCGATCGCCGCGCCGGCCGCCCCCAAGCCGCTGCCGGCCAAGACCCGCGGCCTGATCGAATTCCGCGACGTGCATTTTGCCTATCCCGTCCGTGCCGACAGGCCAGCCCTCCATGGCCTGAGCTTTACCGTGAAGCCGGGCGAGACCGTGGCGATCGTGGGCCCGTCCGGCGCCGGCAAGAGCACGGTCTTCTCCCTGATCCTGCGCTTCTACGACGCCGATCGCGGCGCGGTGCTGATCGACGGCGTGGACCTCGGCGAGGCCGATCCGCTCGACCTGCGCTCTCGAATCGCCATCGTGCCGCAGGACGTGTCGATCTTCGCCGCCAGCATCTCCGAGAATATCGGCTTCGGCCGGCCGGAAGCGGGCCCGGCCGAGATCGCTTCCGCCGCGCGGGCCGCCCATGCCGAAGAGTTCATCGAGAAACTGCCGGAGGGTTTCGCTACGCAAGTCGGCGAGCGTGGCGTGAGCCTGTCCGGGGGGCAGCGCCAGCGCATCGCGATCGCCCGCGCCATATTGCGCGACGCGCCGATCCTGCTGCTGGACGAGGCCACCTCGGCCCTCGACGCCGAAAGCGAGACGCTGGTGCAGACGGCCCTCGAGGATCTGATGAAGGGCCGCACCACGCTCGTCATCGCCCACCGGCTCGCGACCGTGCTCAAGGCCGACCGCATCCTGGTGATGGAGGACGGGCGCATCGTGGAGGAGGGCACCCATCAGAGCCTCGTCGCGAAGGACGGCGTCTATGCACGCCTCGCCAGGCTGCAGTTCGAGACGGGGGCGACGGCGTTCAAGGGGGCGGCGGAGTAGGGCAACGACTAGCCCGCCGCACTCCGACCCGCGATCCGCCCGGAGAAGATGCAGCCGCCCAGGAAGGTGCCTTCCAGCGCGTTGTAGCCGTGATAGCCCCCGCCGCCGAAACCGGCCGCTTCGCCCGCCGCATAGAGGCCTGGGATGGGCTCGCCAGCGCTGTCGAGCACCCGCGCCTCGAGATCGGTGTGCAAACCGCCCAGCGTCTTGCGGGTGAGAATGTGGAGCCGGACGGCGATCAGCGGGCCGTTCGCCGGATCGAGGATCTTGTGGGGCCTCGCCGTGCGGATCAGCCTGTCGCCGAGATAGTTGCGGGCGCCGTTGATGGCGGTGATCTGGGCGTCCTTGGCGAAGGGATTGTCGATTTCGCGATCGCGCGCCGCGATCTGTTCGAGCAGCCGGTCGTGGTCGATCAGCGCCTCCCCGGCGAGCGCGTTCATGCCCGCGACGAGGTCGCGCAGATTGTCGCGCACGATGAAATCCTCGCCCTTTTCCTTGAACGCCTCGACCGGCGGGGGCGCGCCTGCGCCGCGCCGGCTTTTGAGCACCGCACGCCATTGCTTCGAGGTGAAGTCCGGATTCTGCTCGGAACCGGAAAGGGCGAATTCCTTCTTGATGATCTTCTGGGTGAGCACGAACCAGGAGTAATCGAAGCCGGTCGACAAGATGTGCCTGAGCGTCGACAGCGTGTCGAAGCCCGGCAGGCAGGGCGGCGGCAGGCGATTCCCCTGGGCATCGAACCAAAGAGAGGAGGGGCCGGGCAGGATGCGGATGCCGTGGTTCGGCCAGATCGGAGCCCAGTTGCGCACGCCTTCCGTGTAGTGCCACATGCGGTCGCCGTTGATCACCGCGCCGCCGGCCCGTTGCGTAATGCCGATCATGCGTCCGTCGACATGGTGCGGCACGCCCGAGACCATCGTTTTCGGCGGCGGCCCCAGGCGCTCGACCGGCCAGTTGCGACGCACCAGGTCGAAATCGCCGCCGATGCCGCCGGAAGCGACGATCACCGCGGCGGCCGCGTGCTCGAACGCGCCGACCACTCCGCGGCCGGACTGCTGGCCGCGCTCCACGGTCGAGGGTTCCAGGATCTCGCCGGCAACGCCGGTGACGGCATTGCCGGTCTTGACGAGCCGGCTTGCGCGATGGCGGAACTCGAGCGTGACCAGGCCCTTCGCGACATGATCGCGAACGCGGCGCAGGAAGGGCTCGAGAACACCGGGCCCGGTGCCCCAGGTGATGTGGAAACGCGGAACGGAATTGCCGTGACCATGCGCCTGGGCGCCGCCACGCTCGGCCCAGCCGACGACGGGAAACCAGCGCATGCCCATCTGGTGGAGCCAGGGCCGCATCTCGCCGGCCGCGAAATCCACAAAGCTTTCAGCGAATTTGCAGGGCCAATGGTCTTCGGCCCGATCGAACTGTGCCGAGCCCAGCCAGTCCTGAAGCGCCAATTCGCGGCTGTCCCTGATACGCAGGCGCCGCTGTTCGGGACTGTCGACGAGGAACAGGCCGCCCAGCGACCAGAATGCCTGTCCGCCGAGCGAGTTCTCGCCTTCCTGTTCCAGGATGATGACGCGCCGGCCCCTGTCGGCCAGTTCCGCCGCCGCCACCAGGCCCGCAAGTCCCCCTCCGACGACGATCGCATCGGCGCTTTTGGCCATTCCCATCCTCCCCTCATCTTTCCCGGGGGGCAGGATCGACCGGGCCGCATGACGCGATCAAGCGGAATCTTCAGCCAATGGAAGGCGAAGCTGGAAAGACGGTGCGGCGGCTCCACCACCCCTCGCCCTCCGGATGGGAGCCGCCGCCTTTCACCCTCTACGCGGTGGCGTAGCGGTGAATCGACCGATCGAGCGCGTGAACCTCGCGCTGCAGCCTTTCGTAGCCCGCGTTCGGCAGCCTGCCGCCGTGCCTTTCGGCCGTTGCATAGGCTGCCCTGCGGATCATTCCCTCCTGATGGCGAAGCCTCGAAGCCTCGGCGGCGGTCAGGTGGCCACGCTGACGGTCCATATTGATGCGATGCCCCGCCCTATCCAGCTCGGCGACGACATGGGCCAGCCGCTGCGATTCCATGCGACGGGTCATGACGGGTGCGGTTGCGTAACCCTGACCCTGGCTTTCAGTGAACTCGTTCGGGAGATCCGCCCTGTTATGGTTCATTGCAGCGCTACGCTCCGCACGCGCGGCCTCGCCGGGCCCGAAACCGGTGCTCGCGGCCGCGGCAGCTTCCCCGCCTGGTCCGATGCCCGGTCCGACGCCGGGTCCGACGCCGCTGTTCGGTGTGGCGCCTACCCCGGGCCCGACACCGCGGCTCGAGGCCGCTGCGGCTGCCCCTGCTCCGTGGCTGCCACTGGCACCTGGTCCCGCGTTGGAGGAAGCCGCCTGGGCTCCGGCAAAAGCGGTGGAGATCAACAGCGCGGCGAACGCCGTCTTCATCGTGAAAGAGTGCATGATCGCATCTCCTTGGTCGGGAAGGAGGAGGACCTTCCCACTCCAGGCCGTCAGGTCCTGTCGCGTCGCGGCGCTGGAAGGCAGGCGCCGCCGGCAATTCCCGGCCCGCGGCGGGAAAATACGACAGGCCGACAGGGTGGCCTAATTACGAAAAGATAATCTTTGATACGGCTGGAAAGCGTAAGAAGCCGCGCTAGTGCAAGCTGAAGGCGTGGACACGTCGCCGTTTGAACAATGCAGTTCAGCGACGCCGTTCAAGAAATCCGTCTCGCGATGACGAACGGTGTCTCCGTCCGCCTACACTTCTCAATAGGTGTCTCTCGGCGCCCTACGAGTTCCCCCTCTCCGTCTCGGCCGCCTTCGAGAGTGGGCCGCGAGGCGACCGTGCAGGAACGTATAAGCTCGAGGCGCGCGGCCTAGGCCTCGAGCCCGCCGGTTCTTTCGCACGGGCGTTTCGTGAGGAGGTTCACTCAGAGGAACTGCATTCTCGCATTGACCTTACGCGAGTTACGGTTTACGAATGACGAAAATGAAAAATCGTCAGTCGTAAGATGAAGCCATGAGCGACGCAGTCGAACACAATGTTGGTGACGCGCGGCAGGAGACTGTAGGGCGCATCCTGGAGGCCGCTGAGCGGCTCTTCCGTCATTATGGCTACAGCAAGACCACGGTAGCCGACATTGCGCGCGATCTCGGCATGTCGCCTGCCAATGTCTATCGTTTCTTCTCCTCCAAGGAGGAAATCCACCAATCGATCTGCGGCCGGATATTGGGAGCGAGCCATGAGCTCGTCGTCGCCATTTCCAGGGAGGACGCGAGCGCTTCCGACCGCCTGCGCCGCTGCACATTGGCGCTGCACCACATGACGCTCGAACAGATGCTGGACGAGCAGAAGGTGCATGAGATGGTGGTCGTGGCGCTCGAGCGCGACTGGCACGTGATCGACAAGTATATCGACCGCATCAACGAGGTCTTCGCGGAGATCATCCGCGACGGAGTGAAGGCCGGCGAGTTCGCCGAGCAGGATGCCGTTGTCGCGGCGAGATGCTACGGCGCCAGCACGGTCATCCTTTGCCACCCGCAGATGGTGGCGCAGTGCCTCGCGAAGGAGAATCGCGCGACACCCGACGAACTGATCGATTTCGCGATCAGGGCGCTGAAGAAATAGCGGCGGCCGCGGGGCCGTCTTTCGATAGCCGAAGTTTTTCAGGAGTGCGAACGATGAATTCGTTCAAGAGCTTCAAGGGGACCTTGCGTCCTGTCGCAACCCTCGCCCTGGTCGCTGGTCTCGGTCTCGCCGTTTCCGCCTGTTCCGAGGCGAAGACGGAGACCGCCAGCGAGGCCGTCCGCCCGGTCAAGGTGGTGGAGATCGCCACTGGGGGGGAACGACGGGAACTCGACTATTCCGGTTCGGTGAAGGCCCGCACGGAGATGAATCTCGGCTTCCGGGTCGCAGGGAAGATCACCGAGCGGCTGGTCGACATCGGCGACAGGGTGACGCCGGGCGACGTGCTGGCGCGGATCGATGCCACGGACTACGAGCTGGCCGTCAGGACCGCCGAGGCCAATCTGGCCGCCGCCGAGAAGCAGGTCGAGACGGCGGGGCTGGTGAAGCAGCGCGTCGAGCAGCTCTTCGCGAAGAAGGTCGCCTCGCAGGCCAATGTCGACGAGGCGCTGCTCAGCCACCAGCAGGCCGTCGCCAGCCGCGATGCGGCCCGTTCGTCGCTGCAGCAGGCGAAGAACCAGGTCGCCTATAGCGAGCTGAAAGCGGACCGGGACGGCATCGTGACGGCGCTCGCCGCCGATCGCGGGCAGGTCGTGGCGATCGGGACGCCGGTGGTGACGGTCGCCGTCGACGAGGAGAAGGAGATCCAGATCGCCGTGCCCGAGGGCGACGTCGCGTATTTCCGGCCGGGCAAGCCGGTGACCGTCGGCTTTTGGACCGACGATCGGTTGCGGCTCGACGGCAAGGTGCGCGAGGTCTCAGGCAGTGCCGATCCGAGATCCCGCACCTTCTCCGTCCGTATCAGCCTGCCCGACGACTCGCGCGTGCTCCTCGGCATGACGGCTACGGTAAGGGCGACGATCGACACGGAAGGGCAATTGGTTTCGGTGCCGCTGGAGGCGCTCGCCGAAAAGGACGGCAAGCGGATCGTGTGGATCGTGGACCGCGGCACCGCCACCGTTCATTCCCGCGAAATAGCCGTTGCCGACTTCACCGCCAACGGCGTGCGCGTGACGGAAGGATTGCGGCCGGGCGACATGGTGGTCGCGGCCGGCACGCAGTTCATGGCCGAGAACCTCAAGGTCAAATTGCCGGAGGACAGCGGGGCCGCCTCGCTGGCAAGCGCCGAGACGGCCCGCTGAGACCAACCCGCCGATTGGCCACAACCCAATGAGATCGAGGCGTCCCATGACGACTTCCTCCGAAGCGAAGAGACCGTTCAACCTCTCGCGCTGGGCGATCGGTCATCCCAGCATCGCCCGCTTCCTCTTCGGGCTCATACTGGTCGCCGGCGCGCTCGGGCTGGTGAATATGGGCCAGCGCGAGGATCCCGAGTTCACCTTCCGCGTGATGGTGGTCCAGGCGGTCTGGCCCGGCGCCTCGCTCGAGGACATGCAGGATCAGGTCGTCAACAAGATCGAGCGCAAGCTGCAGGAGACGCCGCATCTCGATTTCGTGCGCTCCTATACGCGCGCCGGCAGCGCCATCATCACCGTGCAGGTGAAGGGCGACACCACGCCCGACGAGGTGGCCGACGCCTTCTACCAGGTCCGCAAGAAGGTGGGCGACATAGGCAGCGAGCTGCCCGCCGGGCTGATGGGGCCGTATTTCAACGACGAATTCGGCGACACCTTCATCACCATGCATGCGATCAGCGGCGACGGCTACAGCTATCCGGAGCTGAAGGCCTTCGCCATCCAGGCGCGCGACATGCTGCTGACCACGCCCGGCGTCGAGAAGGCCGTCGTGCTTGGCGACCAGCCGCAGGTGATCCATATCGACGTCTCCTCGAAGACGCTCGCCGAACGCGGGCTGACGCTCGCCGATCTGCAGAGCGCCATCAAGGGGCAGAACAATGTCGATCCGGCGGGCTCCGTCGACACCGGCACGCGCTCGGTGCGCATCTCGGTCGAGGGCGACGTCAGGAGCGCGGCGGATATCAGCGAGCTGCGCCTGCGTGCGGGAAACCAGGTGACCCGTCTCGGCGACATCGCGACGGTGACGGAAGGCCTGCAGGACCCTTACCAGCGCAAGTACCGCTTCGACGGGCGTGAAAGCGTCCAGATCGGCGTGGTCATGGCCAAGGGGTTCAACGTGACCGACGTCGGCAAGGATGTCGAGGCGGTCTACCACCGGTTCGAGGAATCCCTGCCTTACGGCGTATCGGTCGACCAGATCTCCAACCAGCCGGACGTGGTCACTGAGGCGATCGGCGAGTTCATGAAGGCGCTGGGCGAGGCGCTGGTCATCGTGCTCGTGGTCTCCTTCCTGACGATCGGCTGGCGCTCGGGCCTGATCATCGCGATCACCATTCCGCTGGTGCTGGCTGCGACCTTCGCCATCATGTACCAACTCGGCATCGACCTGCAGCGCATCTCGCTCGGCGCGCTGATCATCGCGCTCGGCTTGCTCGTGGACGATGCGATGATCGTGGTCGAGATGATGGAGCGCAAGCTGGAGGAGGGGCTGGTGCGGATCGAAGCCGCCAGCTTCGCCTATACCTCGACGGCCTTTCCGATGCTGACGGGCACGCTCATCACCACGGCCGGCTTCATCCCGGTCGGCTTCGCCCAGTCGGCAGCCGGTGAATATGTCCGCTCGTTGTTCTATGTCGTCGGCATCGCGCTGGTCGTTTCCTGGTTCGTGGCGGTCTATTTCACGCCATGGCTCGGCAACATGATCCTGAAGCAGCGCCAGCATGCCGGCGAGCATCACGACGTCTTCGATACGCCCTTCTACCGGCGGCTCGCGGCGACGGTGGGCTGGGCGGTCAGGCGCCGCGTGCTGGTGCTCTTCGCGACCCTCGCGGTCTTCGCCGCGAGCCTCTGGAGCTTCCAGTTCATTCCGCAGAACTTCTTCCCGCAATCGGAGCGCCCCGAGATCCTGGTCGATCTCTGGCTGCCGGAAGGCACCAGCATCAAGGAGGTCGAGGCGCAGGCCCAGGCGCTCGAGGCGCGGATGATGGACGACCCCGACAAGAAGTTCATCGCCACCTATATCGGGGAAGGCATTCCGCGCTTCTTCCTGCCGCTGGACCAGCAGCTCCGCAATCCCAACTTCGCGCAGCTTCTGTTCATGGCCAATGACGAGCCGGCGCGCGAAAGGCTGATCGGCAAGCTGCGGACGATCCTCGCCGAGGACTTCCCCTCGATCCGCGCCAAGGTCGACCGGCTGTTCCTCGGGCCGCCGACAGGCTGGCCGGTGCAGCTTCGGGTGATGGGTCCCGACCGCCAGGAAGTGCGCCGCATCGCCGACGCGGTGAAGGAGCGATTCCACCGGAATCCGCTTATCGGCGCCGTCCATGACGACTGGCTCGAGCCCGTTCCGGCGATGAAGCTGGTCATCGACCAGGACCGCGCCCGCGCCCTCGGCGTCACCTCGCAGCGGGTTCGCCAGATGCTCCAGGCCGCCATGTCCGGCGCGCCGCTCGACGATTTCCGCGACGGCGAGGAGACGGTCTCGATCGTCGCCCGCGAGCCGGGGGCGAGCCGTTCCCTGCTCTCGGCCGTCAATTCGGTCTATGTTCCGACCGATTTCGGCGACTTCGTGCCGGTCTCGCAGATCGCCCGCGTCGTCCCCGAGATGGAGCAGGGAATCGAATGGCGGCGCGACCGCCTGCCGACGATCACGGTCCGGGGCACGCTGCCCGACGGCATCCAGGCGAATGACGTGACGATGAAGCTCTACAACGAGATGGCGGACCTGCGCGCCGGCCTGGCCGCCGGCTACAGGATCGAAGTCCAGGGCGGGGCCGAGGATGCGGCCGAAAGCCAGCTCTCCATCGCCGCCAAGGTGCCGGTGATGCTGCTCGCGATCGTGCTGCTCCTGATGGTGCAGCTCCAGCATTTCGGAAAATCGATGCTGGTGCTGGCGACGGGTCCCCTCGGGATCATCGGCGCCGCCGCGGCCCTGCTCATCAGCGGAGCGCCGTTCGGCTTCGTCGCGATCCTGGGCGTGATCGCGCTGCTTGGCATCATCATCCGCAACTCGATCATCCTCGTCGACCAGATCGACCAGGATGTCGCCGCAGGCATCGAGCGCCACGAGGCGATCGTGGGAGCCACGGTGCGACGCTTCCGGCCGATCATGCTGACCGCGCTGACGGCCGTCCTGGCGCTGATCCCGATATCGCGCGGCGTCTTCTGGGGCCCGCTCGCCTATGCGATGATGGGCGGCATCCTCGTGGCCACGGTGCTCACGATCCTGGTCCTGCCCGCCGGTTACGCGCTGTTCTTCGGCAGGGAGCCGAAGAAGGCGGCGCCGGAGAAGCAGACCGCCGTCAGCGACGAGCGCCCCGAACTCGATCGGCCGGCCCTGGCGGCGGAGTAGGCTTTATAGGCCCGCTTCGCGGGCGCCTCGGGATAACCACGGACCTCGATCTTTGACCGGTCGAGGGTTGCCCCTCACTGTCCTGCCGGACATCTCGCCCTGCATATCGAGGCGTTTGCCTGGCAACCCCTCATCGCCACTGTCGTGCAGCGTGGCCGGCAGGCGGATGAGGGGCTTACCCAAAGGTAAGGACGCACCGCGCTGCGGTACGCCCTACCGCTCCGTCAGCTTCAGTTCGATGCGACGGTTCTTGGCGCGGGCGTCGTCGGTGTCGGCGCTGTCGAGCGGCTGGTTTTCGCCGAAGCCTGCGGCCACGAGACGGTTGGCCGGCACGCCGTTCTCGATCAGGAACTTCACCACCGAGATCGCGCGGGCGGACGACAGTTCCCAGTTGTCCCGGTAGCGGCCGGCGCCGGAGAGCGGCCGGTCGTCGGTGTGCCCGTCGACCCGCAGCACCCAGTTGATCTCCGGGGGGATCTCCTTCTGCAGCTCGAGCAGCGCGTCGGCGAGCTTCTTCATCTCGACCCGGCCGGCGGCGTTGATGATGTCGGAGCCCGAAGGGAAGAGCACTTCCGACTGGAACACGAAGCGGTCGCCGACGATGCGGATGTTCTCGCGGTCGGACAGGATCTCGCGCAGCCGGCCGAAGAAATCGGAACGATAGCGGTTGAGCTCCTGGACCCGCTGGGCGAGCGCGACATTGAGCCGGCGGCCGAGATCGGCGATCTTGGTGTTGGATTCGCGGTCGCGCTGCTCGGAAACCTGGAGGGCGTCCTCCAGCGCGGCGATCTGCTTCCTGAGCGCCGCGATCTGCTGGTTGAGGAGCTCCACCTGTGACATGGCGCGCTGGCTGAGCTGGCGCTCGTTCTCGAGTTCGCCGCTCAACGTACCGATGCGTTCCTGTGCCGCCTGATCGGAGCCGGCGCCGCGCGCCAGCAATTGTTCCAGCCTGGATTTCTCGGATTGGGCCGCGCTGAGCGAGGCCTGCAGGTTGGCGAGCTCGTCCTGCGCATCCTGGTTGTTGCTGCGCTCCAGCGCCAGCAGCTGCGTGAGCTCGTTGATCTGCGAGTTCAGTCGGTTGAGCACCTCGTCCTTGCCTGAGATCTCGCGGCTGAGCAGGGCCTGCGCCAGCACGAAGACCGACAGGAGGAACATGATGGCGAGCAACAGCGTCGAAAGCGCGTCGACGAAGCCGGGCCAGTAGTCGATGCGGCGGTCGCGCCGCGAACGGGCAAGGGCCATCAGAGCAGGATCCGTTCAGCTTGCATCAGGTCGGCTCCGATCTCTTGAGCGCCTCGGCGAGCTTGTCCAGCGTGCGGCGCATCGCCTTCTGCTCCTCGGACTGGGCCTCGACCCAGTCGCGCATCAATTGCTGCTCGTTGCGCATGTTCTTGACCAGCCCGGAGATCCCATCGGCGAGATTGGCCATGGCGGTCGCGACTCGCTGGTTGGAGCCGCCGGATTCCTGCATGTTGCTCAGCCGCTCCGAAAGAAGCCGCACATCCTCAGAGCCGGCCCGTCCGGCATCGACGGCCAGATCGGAGGAAAGGTCCGTCACCGAGGAGAGCCAGTTTTCGAGCTCCGTGTAGAAACGCGTCTGGGCGCGGCCGGCCTGCAGGTCGAGGAAGCCGACGACGAGCGATCCGGAAAGGCCGAAGAGCGAGGACGAGAAGGCGGTGCCCATGCCTTCGAGGGGCGCCGACAGGCCGGCTTTCAGCGCCTCGAGCACATCGGCGGCATTCCCCGAACCCGGATCGAGCGCGCGGATCGTATCGCCGATCGAGCCGATCGTGTGGAGCAGGCCCCAGAAAGTGCCGAGCAGGCCGAGGAAGACGAGCAGGCCGGTCAGATAGCGCGTGATGTCGCGTGTCTCGTCCAACCTGTTGGCGATGGAATCGAGCATGGTGCGCATCGAATTGGTCGACAGCGCCATGGTGGAGGAACGGCTGAGGAGCGCCTTCATCGGCGCGAGCAGCACCGGTTCCGTGGTCTCTGAGCCGGCGCGGAAGGAGTTGACCCAGCGAACCTCTCGGAACAGGCGGATGACCTGGAGGAAGGCGAGCAGGACGCCGACGACGAGAACGCCCAGGATCAGCCCGTTAAGGCCCGGATTTGTGGCGAAAGCGGCCGATATCTGGCGGTAGAGGATGGCGGCGATGAAGCCGACGATGGCCAGGAAGACGAGCATGGAGAGCAGGAAGACCTGGGGACTCGATAGCTTCTGCGGATCGAAGCCGTTTTCCCCGCCGCCGACGTCCGACCCGTAAGTCTTGAATAATGCCATTCCTGAGCCTCGAGCGATCCCACTTCCCGATTGAAGCAGGACTCTAAACGGAATTATGCCCAAATTGAAAGACAGAGGGCGATCGCTCGCTGTTTCTTCTTTGCCTCAGGCGCCGACGCCCGCATCCACGCGCCTGGCTTGCGCGACGGGCGGTCGCCCTTGCGATTTCAGCAGGACGCAGACCGAGCGTTGGTCTTTGACCGATCGTGCGTTGCCCCTCACTGTCCTGCCGGACATCTCTCCCCGTGAAGAACGGGGAGAGAGACGACGGCCGCTTAGGTTTCGCCAGTCGCCAACGGTGGGCGAATGGCGAAAGCGGAGGCGGCATCGGTCTTCTCCCCGTCCGGGACGGGGAGAAGGTGCCGGCAGGCGGATGAGGGGCTTGCCCAAATGGTCGATCCTTGTTGCCACTGGTCTTCAGATGCGGTTGATGACAAGGAGATCCATGACGGCGGCGAGATGCAGCCCGGCGGCGACGACGACGAAGCCGTGCCAGACCGCGCTCTGGAATTTCAGCCCTTGCCAGACGAAGAAGACCACGCCGCTCGAATACACCACGCCGCCGGCGACGATCAGCCACAGGGTCGACGCCGGCAGCGTGTCGAGCAGGCTGTGGCCGATGGCGAGGCCGCTCCAGCCGATAGCCAGATAGAAGACGATCGCCAGCCGGTCGAACCGGCCCGGCAGCGCAAGCTTGATCACAATCCCGGCCGCCGCCGCGCCCCAGACCAGCCCGATCATCAGCCACGCCGTCGCGGGCTCGTCGAGTTGGGCGAGGAAGGGCGTGTAGGTGCCGGCGATCAGGAGATAGATGGCGGCATGATCGAAGCGCCTCAGGATCCATTTGGCGCGGGAGATCGGCCACAGATTATAGGCGCAGGATATCGACAGCACGGTGAGCAGCGACACGACGTAGAAGACGGCCGCGACATATTCCCACACGCCCGCGTGGAAGACCGAGAAGGCGAGCAGGATCGAGCCGGCGGAGATGGCAAGCACGATGCCCACCGCATGCACGATGCCGTCGGCGATCAGTTCGGCCCGCGAACAGAAATAACGTCCTACGAATGGAATTTCGGGAGCCCCCGTCTCACGCATCACGATTACCGTCTCTTCGGTCCCTCATTCCTAATCAGCAGGGGAAAGAGGCGATTTCATGAGGCTCGGCTTTGCAACGTTGGTGCGGGCAGCCCCTCATCCGGCCGCTGCGCGGCCACCTTCTCCCACAAGGGGAGAAGGGAAAACCGGCCGCGACGCTGATGCCGATCGCCGGCATTTGCGATGAGCAGGAGCGCAAAATGCAAAGCTCCGCCTTCTCCCCTTGTGGGAGAAGGTGGCCTCGCGAAGCGAGGTCGGATGAGGGGTTGTGCGCGGATGCTCAGCGCACCGGCAGGGGCTTGTTGACGGTCTTCAACAGGGTGCGGTGGATCAGCTCGTTGCCGGCGACGATGGTGCCGTTCTCCAGCATGCCCTGTCCGCCTTCGCGGTCGCTGACGAAGCCACCGGCCTCGCGGACCAGGAGGATGCCGGCCGCCATGTCCCAGGGCGAGAGCCAGCTTTCCCAGAAGCCGTCGAGGCGGCCCGCCGCGACATAGGCGAGGTCGAGCGCGGCCGAACCCATGCGCCGGATGCCCGAGACTTCGCCCATGACGTGGCGCAGCTCGATCAGATAGTTGCCGTGATGGCCGCGGCCGAGATGCGGCACGCCGGTGCCGATCACCGCGTCGGTGAGCTTGGAGCGCGCCGCGACCCTGAGGCGCCGGTCGTTCAGGAAGGCGCCGCCGCCGCGCTCGGCCGTATAGAGCTCGTCCATCGCCGGATTGTAGATGACGGCAGCCACGATCTGGCCCTGACGCTCCAGCGCGATGGAGATGGAGAAGATCGGAATGCCGTGCAGGAAGTTGGTGGTGCCGTCGAGCGGATCGACGATCCAGCGATGCTGGGCGTCCTCGCCCTCCACCGCGCCGCGTTCCTCCATGAGGAAGGCATAGCCCGGTCGTGCCCTGGCGAGCTCGCTATGGATGATTTCCTCGGCCTTGCGATCGGCCTGACTGACATAATCTCCGGGCCCCTTCATCGAGACCTGGAGGTTCTGCACCTCGCCGAAGTCGCGCGCCAGCGAACGCCCGGCCTTCATGGCGGCCTGCACCATCACGTTGAGGATCGCTGAACGCGCCATTGCGGGGGTCTCCTGTCGGGCAAGGAGCGAAATGCCATTCGCTCTTTGCTGATTTTGCCATCAATCCGCGCGGCGGATGTAGGTGATCTCGTTGGTGTCGACGACGATGCGCTCGCCCGACGAGATGAAGGGCGGGACGAGGACGCGGATGCCGTTCTCCAGAACCGCCGGCTTGTAGGAGGAAGCGGCCGTCTGGCCCTTCACGACGGGGTCGGCCTCGGTGATGGTCAGCACCACCGTGTCGGGCAGCGAGATGCCGATCGGCTTTTCCTCGTAGAGCTCCACCGTGACCATCATGCCGTCCTGCAGGAAGGCCGCGCGCTCGCCGACGAAGTCCTTGTTGAGCTCGAGCTGCTCATAGGTTTCCGTGTCCATGAACACCAGGGACTCGCCTTGTTCATAGAGGAAGGAGAAGTCCTTCTGCTCGAGCCGCACCTTCTCGACCGTCTCGGCCGAGCGGAAGCGCTCGTTGAGCTTGGTGCCGTTGATGAGGTTCTTCAGTTCCACCTGGTTGTAGGCGCCGCCCTTGCCGGGCTTGACCGCGTTGGTCTTGACCGCCACCCAGAGGCCGCCCTGATGCTCGATGACATTGCCTGGACGGATTTCGTTGCCGTTGATCTTGGCCATGATTTCTTTCCGGAAAAGATTTTTCGCCGAGACGGCGATATCGGGCCTCCAAGACCACAAAATGCAGTGAATGGTCAATGGTGAATGGAGAAATGGTCGAAGCGAAGAGGGCGTAGCGGAGAGCGAACCGGGCCAGTGAAAAGGCCGAGCGCCTGTTTCGCTTTCCCCGATCGGCTACTCGCTGCTGGCTCTTCGCGCCTTCATCGAAGCCTGTTCGCGCGCACCACCGCCGTCTTGATCTCGGCGTCGGTCAGCCCGTTCATGAAATCTTCCATCAGCGGATCGATCAGACCGGCGCGGCGGGCCAGAATGTACCAGGCGGCGGCGAAGGTGGAGTCGGGATCCGTGCCGATGCCGTTGAGATAAAGCTTGGCGACGCGGTTCTGGGCAGCGACATTGCCGCTTTCCGCCGCGCGCTTCAGGATACGGAAGCCGCCTTTCTCGTCCTTGGCGCCGCCGCGGCCCTGGACGAGCCAGGTGCCGAGATCGAGCTGCGCGGTATCGAAATTCTGCCGGGCGGCGAGAGCAAGCCAGCGCCGCGCCTCGGCTTCGTCTTTCGGCCGGCCGCCGACACCGTCGGCGTCGATCTGCGCCATGGCATATTGCGCGTCGGGCAGCCCGGCCTTCGCGGCGCGCTCGTAATAGTCCACCGCCCGCGCCATGCCCTTGGGACCGCGGTCGCGTTCGACCAGCATCTGGGCGAAGTTGAACTGCGCCAGCGCATTGCCGGCTTCCGCGGCCGCTTCCATCAGCGCGAAGGCCTCGTTCTTGTCCTTCTTCACGTAGCGCCCGTCGATGAGCAGCAGGGCGTACTGGAACTGCGCCTCGGGAATGCCTTGCTCGGCGGCGCGGCGATACCAGTCCGCGGCCTCCTTCTCGTTGCGGGCGATCCCCAGTCCGCGCGCCAGGATCTCCGCGACAAGCACCTGCGAGGGGCCGTCGCCCTGCTTGGCCTTTTCCAGCGCCAGATTGTAGGCGGTGCGATAGAGGCCGCGCTGGAAGGCGCCGTAAGCGGGGTCGAGCTTCTTGGTGAAACGTTGCGGGTCGACCTTGTCGGCCGCATTGCCCGGACGATCGCCGTCGGTGGCGCTGGCCGCCGTCGCGATGATGGCGGCGTTGGCTGTCGTGGCGATCAAGGCGGCGACCAGAGCCGCGACAAACGGGCGAGACGTCACCGGCGTCACTCCTCGAAGCGCGGCGCGGTCCGGTCGAGGATGGCGTTGGCCTCGGCCACGGCCTTGCCGGCGTCGCGATCGAACACGGCGGCGGAAAGCGCGACGAACTCGGCGCCGGTCGCGGCGACTGCCTCCACCGAGGCGACTTCGGTGCCGCCGAGAACGACGCAGGGGATCTCGATCATCTCGGCCCACCAGCGGCCCAGAGTAAGGTTGCGCGGATGCGGCTCGGCATCCTTGTCGTAGCCGAAACGGCCGAAGAACAGGTAATCGGGCCGGAGCTCGCCCAGCTCCAGCGCGTCGTCACGTGTCTTGGCGCCACCGGCCCCGACCATCATGCGGCCCTGCAGCCGGACGATCGCATCGGCGAGCTCTTGCTTGCCAGCCTCGATATGGAGGCCGTCGGCGTGAACGCGGCCTGCGATCCGGCTGTCGCCGGCAATGAGCACGGCAACGCCGCGCTCCTGCGCGATCGGGACGGCCCGTTCGGCGAAAGCCTGGAAGCGGTCCTCGTCCATGGCGTATTGCGGCAGGATGAGGGAGGCGACGTCGCCGGCGGCCAGTGCCGCGCCGAGATCCGCCTCGAAGCGTTCCGGCTCCGCGCCAGGCGGCGCGATCAGCACGAGGCGGCAGCGATTGGGTGGGCTCTGTTCATTCATCAGGCTGTCGTCCAGCTTCAGCTCTTCTCGCTTCGCATCGGATCTTCCCGAGAGCGGGACCCTTTTTGGGGTCCGATGCCCTATGCAGGCCGATCTTGGTTGGAATGGGGCATAGACCACCGGCGATCGTTTGAACAGGTGAAGTCCGGCGGCGGCGCCAGAATCCCCTCGCCAAGAACAGGCTTTCAAGTATAGAGGACCAGTTCCGACCAGAGCCTTCTCGCCTTGATCCCCACGCTTTTCTCCGACACCGGGTTCATGATCGTCACTGTCACCGCAGTGATCCTGGTCGGCCTGTCCAAGGGTGGGCTGGGCGGCGCCATGGGATTCGTCGGCGTGCCGCTGATGGCGCTGGTGATGTCACCGGTGCAGGCGGCGGCGATCCTGCTGCCGATCATGGTGCTGATGGATATCGTGTCGCTCTGGACCTGGCGGGGCTACTACCATCTGCCGACGCTCAAGGCGATGCTGCCCGGCGCGATGCTGGGCATCGGACTTGGATGGCTGACCGCGGCGCTGGTCACGGTCGGCATGATCCGCTTCATCGTCGGCGTCATCGCGATCGCCTTCGTCGGACGCTGGCTCTATCAGAAGCTTCGACACGGCAAGACCCATGTCGCCAAGCCGAACGCCGCGGCGGCGACCTTCTGGGGAACGCTCGCCGGCTTCACCAGCTTCGTCGCCCATGTCGGCGGGCCGCCCTTCCAGATGTATGCCCTGCCGCTGAAGCTCGACCAGCGCATCTTCACCGGCACGAGCGTCGTCTTCTTCGCCGTCACGAACGCCGTGAAACTGATTCCCTATTTCGCGCTTGGCCAGTTCGACGCCACGAATCTAACCATCTCGGCCGTGCTGATGCCGCTCGCGCCGCTCGCTACGCTGGCCGGCGCCTGGGTGGTGCGGCGCATGCGGCCGGATGTCTTTTACGCCTTTTCCTATATCACCGTGGGGCTCATTGCCGTGAAGCTCGTCTATGACGGAATCTTCGATCTTGTAATGCGTTGAGCGGTGAAAGAACTTGGGAGCTCCAGAACGGGAGGACCGGATGACAAACGCTTATGAACAGGATCTGGAGAGGCGCCCGGCCAACTACCAGCCGCTGACGCCGCTAACCTATCTGGAACGGACGGCAAGGGTCTATCCCGAGCGTCTCGCCATCATCCACGGAAAGCAGCGCACCACCTATCGACAGTTCTGGCAGCGGTCGCTGCAGCTTGCCTCGGCGCTTGCCGCGAAAGGCATCGGCAAGGGCGATACGGTGAGCGTGATGCTCTCCAACACGCCGCCGATGCTCGAGGCGCATTTCGGCGTGCCTATGGTCAAGGCGGTGCTTCATTCGCTCAACACCAGGCTCGACGCGCCGATCATCGCCTTTCAGCTCGACCATGCCGAATCCAAGGTGCTGATCGTCGACCGCGAATTCTCCAAGGTGGTGAAGGAGGCGCTGGCGATCGCCAGGGTCAAGCCGCTGGTGATCGATTTCGACGATCCCCAATATGACGCCGACGCGCCTTACCCGAAAGGCGAGCGCATCGGCACGATCGACTATGAGGAATTCGTCTCGGCGGGCGATCCGGCCTTCCCATGGTCCATGCCGGACGACGAGTGGGACGCGATCTCGCTCAACTATACGTCGGGTACGACGGGCAATCCGAAGGGTGTCGTCTATCACCATCGCGGCGCGGCCCTGATGGCCTACACCAACACCATCCACGCGAGCATGGGCAAGCATCCCGTCTATCTCTGGACGCTGCCGATGTTCCACTGCAACGGCTGGTGCTTCCCCTGGACGCTCGCCGTGCAGGCCGGCGTGCATGTCTGCCTTCGCTGGGTGCGTGCCAGGGCCATGTACGACGCAATCGCCGACCATGGCGTCACGCATCTCTGCGGCGCGCCGATCGTCATGTCGACGCTGATCAATGCCAAGGAGGAGGACAAGCGGAGCTTCCCGCAGGTCGTCACCTTCAACACGGCGGCCGCGCCGCCGCCCGAGGCCGTGCTGGCCGGCATGGCCGATGCGGGCTTCGCCGTCACCCATCTCTACGGCCTGACCGAAACCTACGGGCCGGCGGTGGTGAACGAATGGCATGGCGAGTGGGACGAACTCGACAAGGGCCAGCGTACCGCCCGCAAGGCCAGGCAAGGGGTGCGCTATGCCGCGCTGGAGGGACTGACCGTGATGGACCCCGCGACCATGACGGAGACGCCGGCAGACGGCGAGACCATCGGCGAGGTCATGTTCCGCGGCAACATCGTCATGAAGGGATATCTGAAGAACAAGGCCGCCACGGAAGAGGCGTTCGCCGGCGGGTGGTTCCATTCCGGCGATCTGGGCGTGATGCATGCCGACGGCTATATCCAGCTCAAGGACCGGTCCAAGGACATCATCATCTCCGGCGGCGAGAACATCTCCTCGATCGAGGTGGAGGACGCGCTCTACAAGCATCCGGCCGTGGCCTCCTGCGGCGTGGTGGCACGCCTCGACGACAAATGGGGCGAGGTGCCGGTGGCCTATGTCGAGCTGAAGCCGGGCAAGACCGCCACGGAAGAGGAGATCATCGAGCATTGCCGCTCCCTCCTTGCCCGCTTCAAGGTGCCGAAGGCGGTGATCTTCGCCGAGATCCCCAAGACCTCGACCGGCAAGATCCAGAAATTCGTGCTGCGGGAGATGGCGAAGCAGCGGTGAGCGCTGGGTGGCCAATCGCCGGTGTTTGCGGTTGGCGTGAACGTTCCGGCTTCGTCATTCTCGGACCCGAGCGAAGCGAGGTGACCCGGGTATCCATTCCGTGACGTCGCCGCGCAGCCGCGGCGCCGCGATTTCGAGCTGTTCCGTGGGGCGGGTGTGAAGGGCGCCTCGTTCTCGCGGATGGGTGGGTTGCCCACACGTAACGGAATGGATCTTCGGTCACGCCGCCGTCGCTTCGCTCGGCGTCGGCCCGAGGATGACGATCGCCGTCAAGGGCGCACCCGATCACCGACGTTTGCGATTGGCACCGACATAGAGCTTCGTCATACCCGGACCCGGGCGAAGCGAGGTGATCCGGGTATCCACAATCGCTCCCATGGTAGCAAGCTCAAGAAGGCTCAATCGCCTTGGGTGCAACCGTAAGAGAGATGGTGATTCGGCGTGTCTTCACGGGACGGAACGGGCCGGGTGGTTCGAAATGGCCCACCGCGTTAACCATTCATTAAGCTTTACAGGTGTTTACTGTGGGCATCCAGTGATCTGGATTCTTACCGAGTGGTTGGAGCCACTCTGTTTGACGCCTCCCTGTTAAACTTCTGAGAGCCGCTTTCCGCGGCTCTTTTTTTGTCTGCGGCTCGAAATCGCCCAAATTAACCTTCTGTTAAACATAAGCTTGCCTTCGCCGGGGCCATGGAGCATTTTCGGGCCCTGTCGTATAGGGCGGGCGACATCGAACAAGGCCGGAAAGGCCTGGCAGTCGGGTGGCAGTGCAGGGGCGTATGAAATGAGTGAGCCGTCGAGGGAAAGCGCGGTAACGATCAGTCTGGCCGAGCGCCGGGTTTTCTCCAATTCCTTCAAACCCTTGTACAATGAAGGCATGGGCCTGGTCGAGCAAGCGGCCGAATATCTGGACGGCCAGGGCCGGGTCGAGGCCAAGAAGCTGCCGCGCCTCGCCGCGACCCTCTATGCCGCCGAATCGATGCGACTCACCACACGGCTGATGCAGATCGCGTCATGGCTGCTCCTGCAGCGCGCGGCCAATTCCGGCGAGATGACCCGCGACCAGGTCGCCTCCGAGAAATCAAAGGTGCGGCTCGACACCGCCTCCGTAAGCGAGAACGCGGAAGGCTGGGTGGACCTGCCCGAAACGTTCCGTCACCTCGTCACCCGCTCGCTCCGCCTGCAGAGCCTCGTGCGCCGCATGGACGACCAGATCTACGGCGAAAGCCGCAACGGCACCCTTGCTCCGCAGGCCATGCGCCGCTCCAACCCGGTCTCCGACCAGATCAGGTTGCTCAACACGGCCTTCGCGCGGGCGTAGGAAGTCCCCTTTCGCCGACTCAACGGCGTCTCTGTTGAGGCTCGTTTCCCTTTTGTTCACTTTCCGCTGGTTTCGTAGGCCGGCGCGGTTAGAGTGGAGCAAATGAGGGACACGATTCGCATCGTCGGCATCGATCCGGGGCTGAGGCGCACCGGTTGGGGCATCGTCGAGACATCAGGCAATTCGCTGCGCTTCGTCGCCTCGGGCACCGTGCGCTCGGAGGACAAGGCGCCGCTGGCGCAGCGGCTGTGCCAGTTGCACGATGGGCTCGCCGAGGTGCTCCACGCCCACATGCCCCATGAGGCGGCGGTGGAGCAGACCTTCGTCAACAAGGATGCGACGGCGACGCTGAAGCTCGGCCAGGCGCGCGGCATCGCCATGCTGGTGCCGGCCAGGGCCGGCCTGGTCGTGGCCGAATACGCGCCCAACGCGGTGAAGAAGACGGTGATCGGCGTCGGCCATGGCGACAAAAAGCAGATCCATATGATGGTGAAGGTCCTGCTGCCGAAATCCGCCTTCGACACGGATGATGCGGCGGATGCCCTCGCGATTGCGATCTGCCATGCCCATCACAGGCAATCGGCTCCGGCGAGGCTGGCGCTGGCTGGATAGGTCGGCCGTTCGTTCTTGACTTGTTCCGTGTGGGCCGATAGGTAATACCAGAGAGGTATTACTATGCGGGTGACCGAAAAAGGCCAGGTGACCATTCCGAAGCCGGTTCGCCGCAGCCTCGGCATCGAGCCTGGCAGCGAAGTGGAATTTGTCCTTCGTGATGGCGAAGTATTGCTGCGGCGGGTCGAGCCCGAGACTGACGAACGAGAAAGGGAAGTGGCGGCCTTCATGAACCATATGCGCAGTTTTGTCGGCGTCATGGATCTCGGCGGTCTCTCGACCGATGAGTTCATGTCCTTGTTGCGCGACTGACATGAAGGCCACGATCGTCGACACCAACGTTCTGGTCGATTTCTTTCAACCGTCCTCTCCATGGCAACGATGGTGCGATCGGCGTCTCGAGGAAGCCAAGCGTCTGGGACCGGTCGTCATCAACCCCATCATCCTGGCTGAACTCGCCGCCGGTTTCCCCAATCTGGAGCTGCTCAACGCAACGCTCTCGCCAGCTTTGGTGGAACGTGAGGACCTGCCTTGGGACGCCGCTTTTCTTGCGGGCAAGGCCTATCTCAGCTACCGGCGGGCAGGTGGAGACCGCCGCTCGCCCTTGCCGGATTTCTATATCGGAGCCCATGCCGCCGTTAAGGCATACCGGCTCCTCTCGCGCGATGCTGCCCGTTATCGTGCCTACTTCCCAAGCCTCGAACTCATCGCACCGGATACGCACCCATGATCGGCAAGCTCAAGGGAACGATCGACGAGATCGGCGAAGAACATTGCGTGGTCGACGTCCATGGCGTCGGCTATGTCGCCTACTGCTCGGCGCGCACCCTGGCTTTGCTGCCGGGCGAGGGCGAGGCGGTGGTGCTCTTCATCGAGACCTTCGTGCGCGAGGACATGATCCGGCTCTATGGCTTCCAGACGGCTCTGGAGCGCGAATGGTTCAGGCTGCTTCAGAACAACGTCCAGGGTGTCGGCGCCAAGGTTGCGCTCGCCGTTCTATCCACGCTTTCGCCGCCCGACCTTGCCAACGCGATCGCGCTGCGCGACATCGCCATGGTGTCGCGGGCGCCGGGCGTCGGCAAGAAGGTCGCCGAGCGCATCGTGACGGAGCTGAAGAACAAGGCGCCCGCCTTGGCGGGTGCCGCCTCCGGCACGATCGGGCTGAAGCAGGAGATCGGCGAGGGTGTCGCGCCGGCCCCCGTGGCCGATGCGGTCTCGGCGCTCACCAATCTCGGCTATTCCCGCGACATCGCGGCCAATGCGGTCGCCGCCGCGATGAAGACGGCGGGCGAGGACGCCGATTCGGCCAAGCTGATCCGGCTGGGCTTGAAGGAATTGGCGCGGTGAGGGATTTATCCGCCGCAGCTCAGTGCGGCTTGCGCACCAGGGATGCTGGTCTTCGTGCTGTCGTCATCCTCGTACCCGAGCCCGGAGGGCGAGGTGATCCGCGGATTCATTCCGTGACGCTCCGGCCGATGGCTGACGGTCCAGGACTTTCGCTCAAGGGCGTCGGGGATCGTTCCCCTGTCGTTCTTCGGCGTCGCGGCCGTCCGCTCGGTCACGGAATGGATCCTCGGGTCAGCTTCGCCCGCTTATGCGGGCTCGCGCCCGAGGATGACGACCATGGAAATGCGTTCCGCGAATCGCGAACGCTTGTGTTTGACATGGACGGTCCCTCCTCGTCATCCTCGGAGCCGGGCCGAAGGCGAGGTGCTCCGAGGATCCATTCCGTGACATACTGGCGGGTAGCCGACGGCTCCGACTCGAGCTTCGCCCACATTCCTTCCATGGAGCCGCTTTCGTGATTTCGCCCTCCCGTCTCATCTCCCCGGACAAGCGCGGCGAGGACGTTGACGCCTCGATGCGGCCGCAGACGCTGGACGATTTCGTCGGCCAGGCGGCGGCGCGCGCCAACCTGAAAGTGTTCATCGAGGCGGCGAAGGGCAGGGGCGAGGCGCTCGACCACGTGCTCTTCGTCGGGCCGCCCGGCCTCGGCAAGACGACGCTCGCCCAGATCATGGCGCGCGAGATGGGCGTGAACTTCCGCTCCACCTCCGGCCCGGTCATCGCCAAGGCGGGCGATCTCGCCGCTCTGCTCACCAATCTGGAAGAGCGCGACGTGCTCTTCATCGACGAGATCCACCGGCTCAATCCGGCGGTCGAGGAGATCCTCTATCCGGCGATGGAGGACTACCAGCTCGACCTGATCATCGGCGAGGGCCCGGCGGCGCGCTCCGTCAAGATCGACCTGGCGCGCTTCACGCTCGTCGCGGCGACGACGCGGCTCGGCCTTCTCACCAATCCGCTGCGCGACCGCTTCGGCATTCCGGTGCGGCTCAATTTCTACACGGTCGAGGAGCTCGAGCTGATCGTGCGGCGCGGCGCGCGCATCCTGGGCCTGCCCATGGGCGACGACGGCGCGCTGGAGATCGCGCGGCGGGCACGCGGAACGCCGCGCATCGCAGGCCGACTGTTGCGGCGCGTGCGCGATTTCGCGACCGTCGCCGGCGCCGACCACGTGACGCGGACGGTCGCCGACGAGGCGCTGTCCAGGCTCGAGGTCGACGCGCTCGGCCTCGATCAGCTCGATCGCCGGTATCTTTCCATAATCGCGCTGAATTTCGGCGGCGGGCCGGTCGGGATCGAGACCATCGCGGCCGGCTTGTCGGAGCCGCGCGACGCGATCGAGGACATCATCGAGCCCTATCTGATCCAACAGGGCTTCATCAACCGCACGCCGCGCGGCCGCGTGCTGACCGCGAATGCGTGGCGGCACCTCGGCCTCGAAGCGCCGCGCGAGCTCGCGCAGCAGCAGATCAATCTGTTCGAGGAGGGGGATTGAGAGCGGCGCGTCCGACGAGTTGAGGCCCCCCTTCGACCTCCCGCTTCATCTCAGCCCACGCACGACCTCCAGCACGTCGGGCTCGGCCTTGCGGCCCTCGAATTCCTCCACGACGCCGAAGGCGCCGCCGTAGGACCAGACCGACCAGGCGTAACCGTGGCGTTCGGCGAGGCCGATCATGTCGCGGACATAGGCTGCGCGGGAAGCGGCGGGCATGACGAAGTCGCCGCCATATTCCTGTCGGATGATGCCGAATTCGCCGAGCAGGATCTTCCCGGGTGCGATGCCGTGCCGCTCTGCCCAGGCCGACACGAGGGCGAAGGGCTCATCCAGGGCGGCCCGCAATTTCTCCGCCGTGTCGATCTTCGCCACCTCCTCGTCGAGATAGGCCAGCATGCCGGACCGTCGCGACCAGGGCGCCTCGTCGCGGATGCGCCGGCGGATCCGCTCCACGGCTTCCGCCATCTCCGGCGCCGGCACAGCGTTCGGCGGATAGGGGATGCCTGTCACGTAGCGGATGAAGTCACCCGCCCAGGTCGCGCCCTGGTGGGTGACGAGGAAAGGGGCGTAGGAGTGGAAGGTCCACAGAACATCGGCATCGCCGAACTCGGCGGGGTCGAGCGCGACGAGGCCCTCGGCGCTGCCCCAGCAGCCGCCCGCCAGGACCAGCGTCAGCTTCGGGCCCCCTTCGCGCGCCGCCGCATGGAGCCGTTTCAGCCGTTCCGTCCATCTTTCAGCGGCCGCCCCCTCGCATTCCGTCACGGGCTCGTTCATCAGCTCGAGCGCCAGCCGGGAGGGATCCTCCCCCGAGAGGGTGCGCGCCATGCGCGCAGCGAGATCGACATAGCGGTCGAACAGGTCCGGGTCGTCCATCACCTGACTCATGCCGATCGAGCGATTGCCGCCGGCGGGGATGAGATGAAGATCGACCACGACCTTCAAGCCGGCCCGCTGGATCAACCGCGCGGATTCGAGCACTTCGTGGAACAGCCGGTCGCGAAGGGGCCCGGCTCGGGCGGAAAGAAAAGGGGAGGGGTCGACGGGCATGCGGACGAAGTCGAAGCCTGCTGCCCGGAGCCCTTCGAGCTCCGGCTGTCGGATCGTGCGCCGCCACTCCGGGAACGGCAGAAGCACGCGGGCGTCGTCCCAGCGGCTTTCGTCCGGCCAGGTGGTCCATTGGTCGAGATTGATGCCACGGTTCACGGAAAATTCCGCGGCCTGTGCGATCACATCGCCGCCCGCCAGCAGGAACAATGCTGCCAGCCCCGAAAGCCAGTTCTTGATCGCCGCCCCCATTGATGCCATCCCCATAGCCCGGGAAGGAATAGGTGTCAGTCCGGCGGCGAAAAGGAAAGCGCGATGGCCGATCATGGTGAATCCGATGCTCTGGTGGCTGGGCTCTCCGGGGCGCTGACCCCCTTCGGTCATCGGATCATGGCCCGCGTCTACTATGCCGACACGGACTTCTCCGGCGTCGTCTATCACGCCCGCTATCTGGAGTTCCTGGAACGCGGGCGGTCCGATTTCCTGCGGCTTGCCGGTGTCCACCACACCGAGCTCGCCGACGGAAAGCACGGCGAGGCCTTGGTCTGGGTGGTGAAGCGCATGGTGATCGACTTCCGCGCGCCGGCGCGCATCGACGATGTGCTCACCATCGATACCCGCACTGACAACATTTCCGGCGCTCGCATCTACATGGCTCAGCAGATCCGTCGCGGCGAGGACGTGCTGATCGAGGCGCGCGTGGAGGCGGCGATCATCGGCGCCAATGGCCGGCCGCGCCGCTTTCCCCGGGAGTGGCTGGACGTGTTCATGCCGCGGGGCGGAGATCGGTAGGGGCGCAGGCGGCGGCATAGCCCTTGCCGCCGAAGCGTTTCTACCAGGATCTCTAACCCATCCTTAACCTTAACGGTCCATGAAGGAGCCGGGTGAGAGTTCGAAGAAAGCGGAACACGCCTTCCTTTCACCAAATTTGGCTCCGAAAAGGCCGGGAAAGGCGCATTCGGAGCGTTCCGAGGCTGAAAGCCCCGCGGGCGACAAGGGATGATGCGCAAGGGCGCGCGGCGAGCGAGAGCCCGGAGTCTTTTAGGGAATTCGTTGCAATGGAAAACCTACCTCTCGCCGAGCCCGGCGCAGCTGTTTCCGTCTGGGCCCTGTTCTGGCAAGCCGGATGGATCGTGAAGCTGGTGATGGTCGGGCTGCTGGGCGCCTCGATCTGGACCTGGGCCATCATCATAGACAAGACCATCGCGTACCGGCGCATGCAGAGCGCGCTCAACCGGTTCGAGCAGGTGTTCTGGTCCGGACAGTCGCTGGAAGAGCTCTACCGCACGCTGGCCGAACGCAAGACCAGCGGCATGGGCTCGATCTTCGTGGCGGCGATGCGCGAATGGAAGAAGAGCTTCGAGAAGGGCGCGAAGTCGCCGCTTGCCCTGCAGACACGCATCGACAAGGCCATGGACCTCGCGCTTACCCGCGAGATGGAAGCGCTGGAGGGCCGGCTCGGCTTTCTCGCGACGGTCGGTTCCGCCGCACCCTTCATCGGCCTCTTCGGCACGGTGGTCGGCATCATGACCTCCTTCCAGGCGATCGCCGGCTCCAAATCGACCAATCTCGCGGTCGTGGCGCCCGGCATCGCCGAGGCGCTGCTCGCCACGGCCATCGGCCTGCTCGCGGCCATTCCCGCCGTCATGGCCTACAACAAGCTGTCGTCGGACGCGAGCAAGCTCGCGCTCCGGATGGAGGGCTTCGCGGACGAGTTCTCCGCCATACTCTCGCGCCAAATCGATGAAAAAGTAGCTGCCAAGGCCTGAGGGGTTAGCGCTATGGGAATGTCAATCGGCCAGACCGGCGGCCGCGGCGGCCGTGGTCACCGGCGCAGGGGCCGCCATCACGGCCCGATCTCGGAAATCAACGTCACGCCTCTCGTCGACGTGATGCTGGTGCTGCTCATCATCTTCATGGTGGCGGCGCCGCTGATGACGGTCGGCGTGCCTATCGACCTGCCGGAAACCCAGGCCAAGGCGCTCAACACGGAAACGCAGCCGATCACCATCTCCGTCAATCCGGGCGGCCAGATCTATCTGCAGGAAACCGAGATCCCGCTCGACGAAGTGGTGCCCAAGCTCCAGGCCATCGCCAAGACGGGCTATGAGGAGCGGATTTTCGTGCGTGGCGACAAGGCCGCCGATTACGGCACGGTGATGCAGGTGATGGCGCGCATCTCGGCCGCCGGTTACCGCAATCTGGGCCTCATCACCTTGCAAGAGCAGGACAAGTAAGCCGAGATGGAGATGAAAGCAGGTCTCACCACATCGGTCGTCCTGCATGCGGCGCTGATCGGCTTCGGCCTGGTCTCGCTGTCGTCCCCGCGTGCCCTGGAAGTCGGCGACGCCGAGGCGATGCCTGTCGAAATCGTGCCGATCGAGTCGCTCACCCAGATCCAGCAAGGCGACAAGAAGGCACCGAAGGCTGAAAAGTCGGCGCCCGTGCCGACCAAGAAACCGGATATCGTCGAGAACGCCCAGAAGGTGGGCGACAACATGATCGACACGGACAAGCCGCCGACGCCGGAGGCAAAGCCGAAGCCTGTCGAGACCGCCGCCGCCGCGGCACCGGCGCCCGAGCCCACGCCCCGTCCGGTCGAGGAGAAGAAACCCGAGCCGGCGAAGCAGGCGGAGTCCAAGCCCGAGCCGGCCCCGGCGACGGAAGTCACGCCGCAGCCTCAGCCCAAGCAGGAAGTCAAGCCTGAGGCAGCGCCGGAGACGGCGGTGTCGGAGATGGCCGAGGCCGAGAGCGTGAAGCTGCCTGACAGCGTGCCCTCGCCGCAGGCGCGTCCGCAGCCGCCGCAGGCCCAGACCGCCAAGGCGCCCGATCGCAAGGAAGCCGAAAAGCCCGCCAAGGAGCAGGCGAGCCGGCCGAAATCGGAAGAGAAGGAATTCAACGCCGACGAGGTCGCGGCCCTCCTCAACAAGGAGAAGGCGGCCGGCGGGGGCGCCAAGCGTTCGACCGAGCAGGCGGCGTTGGGCGGCAAGAAGACCACCAGCGGCACCTCGCTTTCCCAGAGCGAGATGGACGCGCTGCGCGGCCAGATCCAGCGCTGCTGGAACGTGCCGGCCGGAGCCATGGACGGCGAGACGCTCAAGGTTTCCGTCAAGTTCAAGCTCACACCGGCCGGCGAGGTCGAGGGCAGTCCGCAGGTCGTCGACGGCGGCGGGGCGAGCGGCGTCCAGCGCGCGGCCGCGGAAGCCGCCCGACGCGCCGTGGTGCGCTGCGCGCCCTACACGCTCCCCGCCGAGAAATACGAGACATGGGCGGACGTCACCGTCAATTTCGACCCCAGCGAGATGTTCTGATCCTTCGCCCCAAGGGACCACGAGGTTTTACGCATGAGACAACTGATGACGACCTTTCTCCTGCTCGGCGCGTTCGCGTCCGGGGTCGCCGCTTTCGCGGTGGCGCCGGCGAAAGCCGAGGTGGTGATCGACATCAACAAGGGCGTGGTCGAGCCGCTGCCCATCGCCATCACCGACTTCGTGTCGCAGGACGGAATGGGCGCCGAGATCGCCGGCGTGGTGGCGGCCGACCTGAAGCGGTCCGGCCTCTTCGCGCCGATCGACAAGGGGGCATTCATCGAGAAGATCACCAATCCGGACGTGTCACCGCGCTTCGAGGACTGGAAGGTGATCAACGCACAGGCGCTGGTCACCGGGCGCGTGACCCAAGAAGCCGACGGCCGTCTTCGCGCCGAGGTCCGGCTGTGGGACAGCTTCGCCGGGCAGCAGCTCATCGGCGAGCAGTTCTTCGCCAACAAGGCCAATTGGCGGCGCGTCGCCCATATCATCGCCGATGCCATCTATGAGCGGATCACCGGCGAGAAGGGCTATTTCGATACGCGCATCGTCTTCGTCGACGAGTCCGGTCCGAAGAACCAGCGTAAGAAGCGCCTCGCCATCATGGACCAGGACGGCGCCGGCGTGCGCCACCTCTCGGACGGACGTTCGATCGTGATGACGCCCCGTTTCTCGCCGACGCGGCAGGAAATCACCTATATGTCCTACGAGCGCGGCCAGCCGCAGGTCTATCTCCTGCAGATCGAGACCGGGCAGCGCGAGCTCGTGGGCAACTTCCCCGGCATGACCTTCGCGCCGCGCTTCTCGCCGGACGGCCAGAAGGTGATCATGAGCCTGCTGCGCGACGACGGCAACTCCAACATCTTCGCCATGGACCTGCGCAGCCGCACCACCACGAGGCTGACGAACTCGAACGCGATCGACACTTCGCCTTCCTATTCCCCGGACGGCAGCCAGGTCGTCTTCACCTCGGATCGCGGCGGCCAGCCCCAGGTCTATGTGATGAATGCCGACGGCTCCAACCAGCGGCGCATCTCCTATGGCAATGGCAGCTACTCCACGCCGGTATGGTCGCCGCGCGGCGACATGATCGCCTTCACCAAGCAATCGGGCGGCGAATTCCAGATCGGCGTCATGAGGACCGACGGCCAGGGCGAACGCATCCTGAGCTCGGGCTTCCAGCAGGAAGGCCCGACCTGGGCGCCGAACGGGCGCGTGCTCATGTTCTTCCGCGAGGCGGCCGGCTCCGGCGGACCCCGCCTCTACTCGATCGACCTGACCGGCCGAAACGAACAGCCGATCCCGACCTCGAATTTCGCGTCCGACCCGGCCTGGTCGCCACTGCTCGAGTAGCGGGGCAGCCATCGCCTTCATGCTTCAAGGGGCCGCCAGCGGCCCCTTTTTGCCGGGGCCTTTGTGCCGATCGCGCGGCCAGAACTTGCCAAGAAACGGTTGAAATGCCGCGTTTTGGCCGTATTTCCGCCTACGGTGCGCCTGCAATTCCGGGTTAATCCGGGCAAAGGGACGCCGGACCGGGGACGGAAGCCGGCAAGGGATTTTTAACCGTGTTCGTTGGTGCTCCATTAACCTAAACGTGGTTACTGGGGATCAACGAAATCACTCGAATTTGCGAAGGAGAGGCGGGATGCGCCGCATCGCAGAACTGAAGATCAACTCGATCGCCCTGGCGCTGGTGGCGACGCTGGCTATCGCCGGCTGCGCATCCAAGAAGACGCCGAACAGCGCCGCCGACCTCGGCCTGGGGGGCGCGGGAGCCGCGACCCCGGGCTCGGCCCAGGACTTCACCGTGAATGTCGGCGACCGCATCTTCTTCGATACCGACTCCTCGGTTATCCGCGCCGATGCCCAGCAGATCCTTTCGCGGCAGGCTCAGTGGCTCAACCAGTACACGAACCACGCCGTCACCGTCGAAGGCCATGCCGACGAGCGCGGCACCCGCGAATACAACTTGGCGCTCGGCGCCCGCCGCGCCGCCGCCGCCCGCGACTTCCTGGTCGCCCGCGGTGTTCCGGCCAACCGCATCCGGACCATCTCCTACGGCAAGGAACGTCCGGTCGCGGTCTGCGACGACATTTCCTGCTGGTCGCAGAACCGTCGTGCCGTGACGGTGCTCGGCGGCGCCGGAAGCTGACAGGGCTCCACCGGCACCCGATACGGCATGGGAGGCGGCCAGATGGCCGCCTTTCTGCGTTATGGTGCCTGCGAGGCGCGGAATCTGCACGGTCGGGCGGCCGGCCGAGAGGTCACGGAATGGATCCACGGATCACCTTCGGCTTCGCTTCGCTCGCCTGCGGGTCCGTGGATGACGATTGCGTTAAGGGCCTATCCTCATCGCCAACGTTTGCGATTGGCATCGACGTAGAAGCTTCGTCATCCACGGACCCGAGCGAAGCGAGGTGATCCGTGGATCCATTCCGTGACCTCCCCGGCCGGCCGCCCTGCGGTCCAGAACTGGCCGTTGTCCGCCTACAAACAAAATTTGGCCGAAGTCGCACGTCCTGATATGAGCGGGCGGGGCGTGAGGACGCCCGCAGTGCAATCCAGAGCGAGACAGACATGCGTTTGCGAACCATCATCAGCGGCACGCTCGCGTTGCTGCTCCTGTCGGGAGGCGGTGCGCTTTCCCAGGAGAGCGGCGTGCCCGACCCCGCCCGCACCGTTCCGGCGCCGCAGCTCGGCCTGCCCGGCGTCTTCGGCGCCCGCAACGACAGTGACGGAATTCGCCTCGCCCAGGCGGGCGATCCGCGCGTCAGCGCGCTGGAGGAGCAGATTCGGCAGTTGAGCGGAACCATCGAGGAGCTCAATTTCCAGGTCCTGCAGATGCAGGAGCAACTGCGCAAGATGCAGGAAGACAACGAGTTCCGCTTCCAGGAGCTGGAGCAGAAGAAGTCGGGCGCGCGGACCGGGGACACCAACCGGTCCGTGGCCACGGCGCAGCCCTCGCCGGGCAGCGGCGCGGCGGATCAGGCGGCGAGCCCGAAAGCGGCTCGGCCGGACAGCTCGGCCGCGGCTCCCGCCGCTGCCGCCGCCGGACGCGGCGAACCGCCGAAGACCTTCGGGACGATCGTCTTCGACGCCGACGGCAATGTGAAGGGCGGCAGTGTCGGCGACCAGATGTCGGCCGGCGCACCCGTCGCGAGCCAGGACGGCGCGCCCGCGGCCGGAGGCGACCAGGTGGCGGCGCTTCCGTCCACGGACGACCCCGACGAGCTCTACCGCAACGCCTACGAGTTCATCCTTTCCGGCGACTACAAGACCGCCGAAGCCGGTTTCCGCGACCATATCGCGCGCTTCCCCGCGGATCCCAAGGCGGCCGACGCGCATTTCTGGCTGGGCGAATCCCTGCTCGGCCAGCAGAAATATCGCGACGCCGCCGAGGTCTTCCTCGCCGCCAGCAAGGAGTATCCTTCCTCCAAGAAGGGGCCGGAAATGCTGCTGAAGCTCGGCATCTCTCTTTCGGGCCTGAAGCAGCGCGACGTTGCCTGCGCGACGTTCGGCGAGGTCGGCAAGCGCTACCCCAATGCCTCCGCCCAGCTCAAGGAGCGGGTCAAGAAGGAACAGGCAGCGGCGGCTTGCTAGCCCTGGGGTCAATCCACATGCGGTCATCCGGTCCGGCCATTGCCGCCGACCGTATCTGAATTGATCCCGATGGCTAGCCCGCCGCCATTTCCGACCTTGCTGCCGAAACTGGACCTGATCGGCCGGCGCGCCGTGATTGCGGCCGTCTCCGGCGGTAGCGATTCGCTCGCCCTTCTCCTCCTAGCCAAGGCTCATCTCGGGCGGACCGGGACGAAACTGGTGGCCATCACGATCGACCACGGCCTGCGCGCGGAATCGGCCGAGGAGGCGGCAGGCGTGGCGCGGCTCTGCGCCGCCGAGGGGATCGAGCACCGCACGCTCCGCTGGAGCGGGCCGAAGCCCCAGACCGGTGTCCAGGCTGCCGCGCGTGAGGCGCGATACCGGCTGCTCGCGCAAGCTGCGGACGCAGCCCGCACCGACCTCGTCCTGACCGGCCATACGGAGGACGACCAGGCGGAGACCATCGCCATGCGTCGCCAGCGCGGCGAGGGGCGGGGCCTTGCCGGCATGGCGGCCGCCACGCTTTACGACGGCAGGATCTGGATCGCGCGCCCGCTGCTCGGCAATCGCCGCGAGGAGCTGCGCGCATTCCTGCGAGGCCGCGGGATGGGCTGGGTCGACGACCCGTCCAACCGAGACATGGCCTATGAGCGGGCCCGCACGCGCGCGGCGGGCGTCGCGATCGAAAAGGAGGAAATCGCGCATGCGGCGCGGGAGCGGGTCGCTCTGTCGGAACGTGTGGCGACCCTTGTCAGGAAAAAGGCGGCGCTCGTCGCGCCCGGCCTGGTGCGTCTCGCGCCGGAATTCGCCACGGCCGAAAAGGACACGGCCATCGAGGCGCTGCGCACCCTGCTCGCGGTGATAGGCGGCGCCGATCATCTCGCCGACGCCGGCCGGACTGCAGCCCTCCTCGCGCGTTTGCATCAACCGCTGCGCGCCACTTTGTCGCGCTGCGTGGCGGATGTCCGGCGCGGCGGCATCTTCCTTTATCGCGAGGGACGGAGCCTGCCTGCACCGATGCCGCTGCGGCACGCCACGGTCTGGGACCGTCGCTTCCTCGTCTCGGGCGAGGGCGGCATGCTGGAGCCGCTGGGCCGGGAGCAGGCGCAGGCGTCGATGCCGGAAACATTTTACAGCCATGTGGAGACAGCTGGCGTTGGACGAATGCGGCAAAAACAAAGGGAAAGCATGAGACCGCCGCAAAGCCTGGCGCGCTGCGCGCTCGCGGCCTGGCCGGCAATTCGGACCGAGGAGGGCGGGTCCGTGCCGCTCGGGCTCCCGGTCGGAAACGAAGGGCCGTCGGCGACGCCGCTGCTTTCACCCTGGGCCCGCTTCCTGCCCTGCTTCGACCTTGCCGCCGCCGCGGCTCTCGCTGAACTTGTCGGCGCGCAGAAAATTCCGGGGCCGCCCTTTGGCGGCCACATTGCCATAGAAGCTTAACCGAGAAGGCGGGTCGTGCTTGGCAATGGCACGCGCTCTCCCTATGTTAGCCGGGACAATCCCTGCGGACTTCGTGTCCAGCCACGGACACCAACAGGACTCTCGATGAATCCGAACTATCGTAATCTCGCGCTGTGGGCGATCATCGCCGTTCTCCTGATCGCGCTCTTCAATCTCTTCCAGACGCCGCAGCAGCGCGGTGCCTCGCGTGAGATTGCCTACTCCGAATTCCTGCAGGACGTGTCGAACGGCCGCGTGAAATCGGTGACGATCGCGGGCGAGCGCATCAGCGGCACCTATGTCGACAACAGCTCGGGCTTCCAGACCTATTCGCCGGGCGACCAGAGCCTGGTGAGCCGTCTGGAGGACAAGGGCGTCATCATCAACGCGCGTCCCGAGACCGACGGCACGAATTCGATCTTCGGCTACCTGATCTCGTGGCTGCCGATGATCCTGATCCTCGGCGTGTGGATATTCTTCATGCGCCAGATGCAGTCGGGATCCGGCCGGGCCATGGGCTTCGGCAAGTCCAAGGCCAAGCTCTTGACCGAGGCGCATGGCCGCGTGACCTTCCAGGACGTGGCAGGCGTCGACGAGGCCAAGGAAGATCTCGAGGAGATCGTCGAATTCCTGCGCGACCCGCAGAAATTTCAGCGCCTGGGCGGCAAGATCCCCCGCGGCGTGCTTCTGGTGGGCCCTCCCGGAACCGGCAAGACGCTTCTGGCGCGTGCCATCGCGGGCGAAGCCAATGTGCCCTTCTTCACCATTTCCGGTTCGGACTTCGTCGAAATGTTCGTCGGTGTCGGCGCCTCCCGCGTCCGTGACATGTTCGACCAGGCCAAGAAGAACGCGCCCTGCATCATCTTCATCGACGAGATCGACGCGGTCGGCCGCCATCGCGGCGCGGGCCTCGGCGGCGGCAATGACGAGCGCGAGCAGACGCTGAACCAGCTCCTCGTCGAGATGGATGGTTTCGAGGCCAATGAAGGCATCATCCTGATCGCCGCGACCAACCGGCCCGACGTGCTCGACCCGGCGCTGCTGCGTCCCGGCCGTTTCGACCGCCAGGTCGTGGTGCCGAATCCCGACATCAACGGCCGCGAGAAGATCCTCAAGGTGCATGTGCGCAACGTGCCGCTGGCCCCGAATGTCGATCTCAAGGTCGTGGCGCGCGGAACGCCCGGCTTCTCCGGCGCGGATCTCATGAACCTCGTCAACGAGGCTGCCCTGATGGCGGCGCGGCGCAACAAGCGGCTCGTCACCATGCAGGAATTCGAGGACGCCAAGGACAAGGTGATGATGGGCGCGGAACGCCGCTCCACCGCCATGACCCAGGCTGAGAAGGAGCTCACCGCCTTCCACGAGGCCGGCCATGCGATCCTGGCGCTGAACGTGCCGTCTGCCGACCCGCTGCATAAGGCGACCATCATTCCGCGCGGCCGCGCGCTCGGCATGGTCATGCAGCTCCCCGAGGGCGACCGCTACTCGATGAGCTACAAATACATGATCTCGCGTCTCGCCATCATGATGGGCGGCCGCGTCGCCGAGGAAATGAAGTTCGGCAAGGAGAACATCACCTCCGGGGCTGCCTCCGACATCGAGCAGGCGACCAAGCTGGCGCGCGCCATGGTCACCCGCTGGGGCTTCTCCGACAAGCTCGGCCAGGTCGCCTATGGCGAGAACCAGGAAGAGGTCTTCCTCGGCCATTCCGTGGCACGCACGCAGAACGTCTCGGAAGAGACCGCGCAGCTGATCGACGCGGAAGTGCGCCGCCTGATCGACGATGCCTACACGACCGCGCGCCAGATCCTGACCAAGAAGAAGAAGGACTGGATCGCGCTTGCGGAGGGACTGCTCGAATACGAGACGCTGTCGGGCGACGAGATCCGGCAGCTGCTCGCCGGCTCCAAGCCGTCGCGCGACCTCGGCGACGACACGCCGACCTCGCGCGGCTCGACCGTGCCCAAGGCAGGAGGCGCCAGCGGCCGCAAGCGCAAGGGTCCCGAGCCGGAAGGCGGCATGGAGCCCCAGCCCCAGGGCTGAGCGGACTGGGTTCTGGAACATCGAGCCGCGGCGGAAACGCCGCGGCTTTTTTGTGCGGGCGGGAGCATCCTTCTAAGTCGACACCAATCGCAACGTTGGCGAGGGTAGGCCCTCAATGCAATCGTCATCCACGAGCCCGCAGGCGAGCGAACCGTAAAGCGTGTCTCCCGCAATCGGATATTTGTTTTGCCGCATTCTCGCGACGCCGACCGAATCCGGTCGGCTGCGAAATGCTTTAGGCGAAGATGATCCCGTCCTCGGCTCGGCCGAGGGCCTGATCATTCCGTGAGTTCGGTCGGGTCCGGTCGGCCCGAATGGCGGGATCGTTGACAGGGCCAAGTGCGTGGGCGCATCGTCGCGACATAACGCTATCGGCGGGAGGAGAGACGTCGCATGCGCAGCATCGTTTCACGCATATTGTGGGCCGGCCTGTTCGGCGTGTCGGCGGTTGGGCTGGCCTCGGCCGCGGACATCACTGTCGAAGCCGGCGAGGGAGCGGCCGAGCGCCTGACCGAGGCGCTCATCATGGCCGAGCCCGGCGACACGGTGCGGATCGGGCCAGGCCGCTTCGACCTTACGGAAGGCCTGTCGCTCGACGTCGACGACGTGGTGGTGAAAGGCGCGGGGATGGACCAGACCGTGCTTTCCTTCAAGGGCCAGACCGGATCGGGCGAGGGGCTGCTCGTCACTTCCGACCGCGTGGTGCTGGAAGACTTCGCCGTCGAGGACAGCAGGGGAGATGGTGTGAAGTCGAAGGGCTCGGACCAGATCACCTTCCGAAAGCTCCGGGTCGAATGGACCAACGGGCCGGACGCCAAGAACGGGGCCTATGGCGTCTATCCCGTTTCTTCGAAGAACGTGCTGATCGACGGCGTGACGGTGAAGGGCGCCGCCGACGCCGGCATCTATGTCGGCCAGAGCGAAAATATCGTGGTGCGAAACTCGCGCGCCGAGTTCAACGTCGCCGGCATCGAGATCGAGAATTCGATGAAGGCGGACGTCTACAACAATGTCGCCACCCGTAACACCGGCGGCATCCTGGTCTTCGATCTGCCGAACCTGCCCGTGCAGGGCGGCCACGACATCAGGGTGTTCGACAACGAGGTGGTCGACAACGACACGCCCAATTTCGCGCCGAAAGGCAACATGGTGGCAATCGTGCCGAAGGGCATGGGCATCATGGTCATGGCCAACCGCAACGTCCATGTCTTCAACAACAAGCTCGACGGCAACGGCACGACGCATGTGCTGATCGCCGCCTATCCGAACGACTACGAGGACGACAAGTACATGTTCGTGCCGCGCGGCGTGTTCGTGCATGGAAACAGCTATGGCGAAGGCGGTGGGGCGCCGGACGGCGAAGTGGGCAAGACCATCTCCGATGTTTCAGGCACGCCGGTGCCCGACATCGTCTGGGACGGGGTGACGACCATGCCCGAATATCTCTCCTGGGCCTCGGCCGAGAACCGCGTCTACATCGACGAGGCCGAAGGCACGAGCTTCGTCAACCTCAAGATGATCTCGCAGCTGATCCTGCCGTGGGGATGGTGGCCCGACACGGACATCTCCGCCTACAAGGGCAGCCTGCCGGAGCCCGAGCCGGTGAAGCTGCCGCAGGAGAGTGGGGCTTAGGGATTGATGGCTGCCACCGGGTTGGGGAGCGCTGCCCTTCATATTTTCCTTCTCTTCGGCGTCGTCCTGATCGGAAGCGCCCGCACGGCCCACGCTGTCTCCGACGAGGCGATCCTCGCCGAGACGCCGCCGAAGCTCCTTTCCGGGTTCGGCTTCTTCGAGGACGCGAGGGCCCAAAGGCCGGCCGAGGGAGTGGTCCCGTTCGACCTCGCCACGCCGCTCTTTTCCGATGGCGCGCTGAAGTACCGGTTCGTCCATGTGCCGAAGGGCAAGGCCGCCGCGTATCGCGAGAGCGAGGCGTTCGATTTCCCGGAAGGCACCGCGCTCATCAAGACGTTCGCCTTTCCGGCCGACCAGCGCGCGCCCGAAAAGGCTATCCGCCTGATCGAGACGCGCGTGCTGCTGCGCAATGCCGGGGGATGGCAGGCCTGGGCCTATCTCTGGAACGAGGAGCAGACCGACGCCGCGCTGAAGATCGCCGGCGCCAAGGTCGACATCGCAACGATCGCGGCGGACGGGCAGCCGCTCGCCTTCGCCTATGCCGTGCCCAACAAGAACCAGTGCAAGGCCTGCCATGCCTTCAACGGCGAGATCGTGCCCCTCGGCCCCAAGGCGCGCAACCTCAACCACGACTTCCCTTATGATAGCGGGACGGAAAACCAGATCGCGCATTGGGCGGCGGCCGGTATTCTGTCGGACGCGCCGGCGCCCGGCTCCGCCCCGGCCGCGCCCGACTGGCGCGATGCCGGCGCTCCGCTCGATGCCAGGGCGCGCGCATGGCTCGACGTCAATTGCGCGCATTGCCATCGCGGGGAGGGGGCGGCCAGCAATTCGGGCCTGTGGCTCACCTATGGCGAGAAAGACCCGGTCAAGATCGGCGTGGGCAAACGCCCCGTCGCGGCCGGCAAGGGCTCGGGGGGCCGGGAGTTCGACATCCTGCCCGGCGACCCGGACGCTTCCATCCTGCCCTACCGCGTCGAAAGCACCGAGCCGGGCGTGATGATGCCGGAGCTCGGCCGCCATATCGGCGACCCCCAGGCGGTGGACTTGCTTCGGCAATGGATCGCCGCTATGCGATAGCCGGCTTCCAAATGGCAGCCGCACCCTGGCCAATGCCCAAATTTGCGGAATTGAACGGATTCCTAAGAATTCGTAATTATGACTTACAGAAAGTGATGCGCTCTTCCCCGCGATTGTGGCAAAAACCAGCTGTGGGGTGAGAAAGCCTGAAGTTTTCGGGGACCTGAACAGCAATGTCGAGACGTTATTTCGGAACGGACGGGATCCGCGGGCGCGCCAACAAATTTCCGATGACCGGCGAAGTGGCCATGAAGGTCGGCATGGCCGCGGGCATGTCCTTCCAGCGCGGCACCCACCGCCATCGCGTCGTTCTCGGCAAGGACACGCGGCTTTCCGGCTACATGATCGAGAACGCCATGGTGTCGGGCTTCTGCGCTGCCGGCATGGACGTCTTCCTGCTCGGCCCCATCCCCACGCCCGCGGTCGCCATGCTCGCGCGCTCGCTGCGCGCCGACATCGGCGTGATGATCTCGGCTTCGCACAATCCCTATCACGACAACGGGATCAAGCTGTTCGGCCCGGACGGCTACAAGCTCTCCGATGAGATCGAGACCCGCATCGAGGCCCTGATCGACGGCGAGATCGACATCAAGCTCGCCGACGCCGAAGGGCTCGGCCGGGCCAAGCGCATCGACGGCGTGCACGACCGCTACATCGAATTCGCCAAGCGGACGCTGCCGCGTTCCATGTCGCTTGCGGGCCTGCGCATCGTCGTCGATTGCGCCAACGGCGCCGGCTACAAGGTGGCGCCGCTCGCGCTGTGGGAACTCGGCGCCGAAGTCATCACCATCAACAATGAGCCGGACGGCTTCAACATCAACCGCGAATGCGGCTCCACCCATCCGGAAGCCTTGCAGAAGAAGGTGCACGAGGTGCGCGCCGATGTCGGCATCGCGCTCGATGGCGACGCCGACCGCATGGTGATCGTCGACGAGCATGGCGAGATCGTCGATGGCGACCAGATCATGGCGATGATCGCCGAGGCGTGGCTGCAGAACGGACGCCTGGCAGGCGGCGGCGTCGTGGCGACGGTGATGTCCAATCTCGGACTCGAGCGGTTCCTGACCGGCATCGGCCTGCAGCTCCACCGCACCCAGGTGGGTGACCGCTATGTCGTCGAACACATGCGCGCGCATGGCTTGAACGTCGGGGGTGAACAGTCCGGGCATATCGTGCTTTCCGATTTCTCGACCACAGGCGACGGGCTGGTCTCCGCGCTCCAGGTGCTGGCTTGCGTCAAGCGCGCGGGCAAGCCGGTCTCGGAAGTCGCCAAGAAGTTCGAGCCGGTGCCGCAACTCCTCAAGAACGTCCGCTTCGCCGGCGGCAAGCCGCTGGAGAGCGCGCCGGTGAAGGCAGCGATCGAGGAGGCGCGCAGCCGGCTGGGCGACAAGGGACGGCTGGTGATCCGCCCCTCCGGCACCGAACCGCTCATCCGCGTCATGGCCGAGGCCGACGATCCCCAACTCGTCGAGGCCGTGGTGAACGACATCGTCGGCGTGATCGGGGAAGCCAAGTCGGCCGCTTGAGGGACTGGACCGTTCGGCCGATATGGAGCGCGTCGCGTCCATTCGGACGCGCAATGCGCTCTATTGGTTTGTCTGGCCTGCATTTATGCGACGCCAACTGACTTCACTTGGCTGCAAAATGCTCTAGCGGTCCTGGCAAAAGACCGGATCGCCCGGCGCCCCCTCACCCCCTCTGTCCTGCCGGACATCTGCCCCACAAGGGGGGAGATTGGCTGTCGCGCATGTCCTCGCCAATCGTCGTCGACGTGCCGGATGAGGCGCCGACGTCGAAGCTGCCAATCTCCGCCCTTACGGGGAAATGTCCGGCAGGACAGAGGGTGGCGCAACACCGCGATCGTCAGCTACCGACAGGTTGATCGACGCCTGGCTTGACGCGAAACGTGGTTAAGAAACACGGTTAAGTTGCCTTTAACCATTCCCGTGCATTCTCCGGTCACTTGGCAGGGTCATACGGAGCAAGGGGCATGTTTGGGGTTGCGAAGCCGACGCTCGTCGGCGCCATGATGATTTTCACTGCGTTGCCGGCGTTTGCCGCCGACATCATTCCCGATCCAATACCGGTCCAGCCGGCGCCGGCTTTCGGCGGCTGGTATCTGCGCGGTCATATCGGCATGACCAACCAGGCGCTGGACAATCTCGATATCGATCTCTACCGGGATCCGAGCATCGCGTCACATGGCTGGCACGATGCCGGCAATTTCGATTCCTCGCCCCTCTTTGGCGCTGGCATCGGCTACCAGTTCAACGAATGGTTTCGCGCCGACGTGACGGCCGAATATCGCGGAAAGTCGGACTTCCGCGCGCTCGACTGGATCAATTTCACCGACGGTAGCTTCCAGACCAATGAATACGGTGCGCAGAAGTCGGAATGGCTGATCATGGCCAACGCCTATGCCGATCTCGGCAACTTCAATGGCATCACGCCCTATATCGGCGCCGGCATCGGCGCCTCGCGCAATACGATCTCCGGCTTCCGGGACGTCAACGAACTGAGGAATGGCGCGGCCTGGGCCCCCGAGGCCTCGGAGTGGAACCTCGCCTGGGCGCTGCATGCCGGCCTCGGCATCGCTGTGACGGATCGCACCACCATCGATCTCGGCTACAGCTTCGTGTCGTTGGGCGACGCAAAGACAGGGCCGCTCACCAATGACGATCCGGCCTTCACGCTGCCCAATGACGGCTTCCGGTTCAACGATCTCACCTCGCACGACCTGAAGGTGGGTGTGCGGTATTCATTCTACTAGGCGGTAGTCCGGTCGCACCCCCTCTGTCCTGCCGGACACCTCCCCCACAAGGGAGGAGATTGGCTGGCAGCGATGGCGGCGTCCATCCAGCAATCTTGGCGACTGGCGAAAGCGAAGATGAAGTCCAATCTTCCCCCCTGTGGGGGAGATGTCCGGCAGGACAGAGGGGGGCGCTTACGCGCCAGCACCCATCATCATTAACCGAAGGTTAACCGCCATGGTTAATGGTTGCTTGCAAGGCGGGCGGTTCGCCGATCAACCGTTGGGGGTTATCCGCGCATGTCTTTCCTACGTTTTCTCTCCATGGCGGGCGTTGCATCGCTGGTCTCGGCTTCGGCACTCGCGGCAGATTACGAGCCGCCCATCTATGCCGATCAACCCATCGAGGAATATGTTCCCGTGGAGGTCGGCTCCGGCTGGTACCTGCGCGGCGATGTCGGCTACAACTTCTCGGTCGACTCCGGAGGCGACTTCACCTACCGCAGCTTCGATCCGCTGACGGCCACATACAATGCGGAAAGCTTCGCTACCGGCTCGCTGGGCACGGGCGTCACGGGAGGCATCGGCTTCGGCTACAACTTCACCGATTATTTCCGTGCCGACGCGACCTTCGACGTTTTCCGTACTTCGTTCGGCGGCACGACCTCGTCGCCGCTGCCTTGCGCTCCCGGCCCGGATTTCGCCGGAACGGGATGCCGCACCGAGGATTCCGCGGAGGCGACCGCCTACAGCGTCATGGCCAATGCCTATGTCGATCTCGGCACCTATGTCGGCTTCACGCCCTATATCGGCGCGGGCCTCGGCGCCACCTATGTGAATTGGGACACGCTCGGCAGCAACGCCTATTGCGTCGGCGCGACCTGCCCGCCGCCCGGAGCTTTCGCGGCGAATACGCAATATGACGGCGCAAAGAGCTGGCGCTTCACCTGGGCGCTCATGGCGGGCCTCGCCTACGACATCTCCAAGAATCTGAAGGTCGATCTCGGCTACCGCTTCCGCGACATCGAAGGCGGCGATATGTTCGAGTTCGACCCTGCCTCGCAACTCGCCGGAGCGACGGGCGTGCAGGGCAACGATCCGGGTTTCCGCACCCACGAGGTCCGCATCGGCCTGCGCTACGCGCTGTGGTAGGATGACGACGAGGGTCGCGAGTGGCCCAGGGCCGATCGCCAGCGTTGGCGATTGGCAGGGATGATCTCTTCGAGCGCGCTCCGAACGCGAAGACGTCACGGGCGGATCCTCGGGTCACCTCGCTCTTCGGGCTCAGGCCCGATGATGACGAAGTGGAAAGCTGCGTGCCGCCATCCTTTATCTGCCCTTCATGGCATGTGCCCGTAGCGCCGACTGGCGTGCCATGCGCTCGTTGAGGAAGGCGGACAGCGCATCGTCGGGTTCCACGATACTTTCCCTCTCCGGCTCGACTTGGAGGATCGCCAAGGGGTCGCCGCCCTGGACGGCGGTCATGGCGAGGCGGGCAGCGCCGGTCGCCGCCGCATTGTCCCGGCCCCTGGAAAGCGTGAGGGGCAAGCCGAGCAGCGAGGCGATCATGCGTGGCCAGATCGCCGAACGGGCGCCGCCGCCGACAAGCTGGAGGCTTTCCGGCGCGATGCCGTGGGCCCGCTGGGTCTCGGCCACTTCTGCCAGATGGAGCGCTACGCCTTCGAAGATCGACCAGGCCATCATTGGACGCGTCGTCGAAAGCGAGAGGCCGTCGGCAACGGCGCGCAGGCCGGCATCGGCATGAGGCGTGCGCACCCCGTCGAGATAGGCGAGGAAGGCCGGGGCCGCGGCCGCCTTTTTACGCCCGTCCGGATCGTCCCAAAGCGCGGCGGCCTCCGCGTCGAGCTCCTGGGCCGCGACACCGGTGAGCGCGGCCAGCCATTCCACCGCACTGGCTGCGCTCATCACCACGCCCTGCGACGAATATTGTCCGGGTGCGGCATGGGGCGGGGTCTGCACGCCCCGCCCGGGAATGGGTCGGAAATCCCTGGTGGTGACGCAAAGCACGCCGGACGTGCCGAGCGTGAGCACGCCACGGCCCGGCCGGGCCGCACCGACGCCCAGCTTGCAGGCGAGGTTGTCGCCCGCGCCGCCGGCCACGACGACGGGACCTGCGATGCCCCAGCGCCGGGCGAGTTCCGGACGAAGCATGCCCATGGCTTGCCAGGCACGGCCGAGCGGCGGAAGGTTCTCCGTGGGAAAGCCGGCGGCATCGGCCATGTCGGCCGCGAAATCGAGGGCGTCGTTGTCGAAGAGCAGCGTGCCGCTGGCATCGCTCGGCTCGCTGCCGCGTTCGCCGGTGAATCTGAGGCGCACATAATCCTTTGGAAGCAGCAGGCAGTCGGTGCGGTCGATCACCTCAGGCTCGTGGCGTGCGAGCCACAGGAGTTTCGGCGCGCCGAAGCCCGGATCGGGATCGGTGCAGCCGCGCTTGCCGATATCCGGAAGGCGCGCGCGCAAAATCGCGCATTCCGAAACGGCACGGCCGTCGTTCCAGAGGATCGCCGGCCTGAGCGGTCTGTCGGCGCGGTCGACGAGAACGACGCCGAGCATCTGCCCGGAAAGCCCGATGCCCTTGAGCGCGGCAAGCGCATGGCCGTGTTCCGCCGCCAGCTGGTCGAGCGTGGCCAAGACCGCCTGCCACCAGTCGTCCGGGTGCTGTTCCGACCAGCCGTCGTGCGGACGGCTGACCGTCAGCCGCGCCGTGGCGGAAGCGACGAGGCGGCGATCCTCGTCCACGAGGACTGTCTTGACGCCGGAAGTGCCAATATCGATCCCGGCGTACATGTTGTCCTCATCCCTGTGGCCCTGGATGTTGACACATCCAGGGCGCCTCAGTCGCCGGCGCAGCCCATCCGGGCTGCTTGGCTTTCGCGCCACCGCATCGGCCCGAACCGAAGGTTCGGAAAGCACGATGCGGCAAATCCTCAGTGGCAGAGCGTCCTTTGCGCGTCCAAGGGACGCGCGGCGCTCTGCGAGGCGCGACGCGCAGTCGCGCGCTCCAACGGTCAATAGGATTGACCATTGGTATCATATGGTGGCCTCGGCGAGCAGGGCCTCGGCTGTGCCCTCGTCCGTGACGAGGCATTCGAAGGCGCCGGTAAGCAGCGCGGCGCGCACGATCGGCCGCTTGCCCGGGCCGCCGGCGGCAAGGATCGCGCCGGACAGCGCGCGGACGTCGGCGAGCCCGATGCCGATGACACGCTCGTTGACGGGATGGTCGATCACCTCGCCGATGGCGTTGAGGAACTGGCCCTGGATGTCGCCGACGGCGCCGGCCTCGACGAGTTCGGCAATGTCCACATCGGACGGCACGGCATAGCGGATCAGCAGCGAATCCTTGGACATGTCGCCGGCGCCGAGCACGCAGCCGTCGACGGAGCGGATCTTGCGGAAGAGATCGTCGAAGAACTCGGTCTCGATGATGGCGTCGCGCGCCGTCTTGGAGGGCGCGTAGATCGGCGCGGTGAAATAGGTGCGCCGGGCGTCGTATTGCGAGGCGAAGGCCTTGACGATGTCGAAGGAATTGACGTCGGAGCCCTGCGAAATGCCGCCCAGCATGGAGACGAATTCGAGGTCGGAACGCGAGACGGGCTTCAGGTAGCGCGAGGCGTTGTAGATGGTGTTGCCCCAGGTCAGGCCGAAACGCTTGATCCGGCCATCGGCGAGGATCGGCGCGAGCTCCATGGCGAGGGCGGCGCCGACCGTGGACTGGACCTTGGTGGCGTCCCGCGGGCTCGGAACGACGCGGGCGCGCCGCAGGCGGTACCTTTCGCGCAGGGCATTTTCCAGCTCGACGGCGTGCAGGAAAGGCGACTCGATGTTGATGCGGACCACGCCGTCGCGGCGCGCATCGCGCAGCGCCTGGTTGATGCGCAGCCGGTTGGTGGCGAGCCGGTCGGCGATGGCCTGCTGGTTTATGCCCTCGACATAATAGTGCCAGGCGACGCGCGCGACGAAATGCGCCTCGTCGTCCAGAGCCAACAGATCCGATGCCGCCACTTCACTCATCTATCGCGCCCCTCCAGTCTTCGCATCGCTCTCGCCGGAAACCGGCGTCCAGTTTTCGGCGCGATGCTCCAAAAGGCTGTCGGCGAGTTCCTTGAACCCTGCCGCCCCCTTCGCTCTGGTAACCCAACGCGGCGGCGTTTCCAAAGCGTATTCGGCGACATTGGCGACACCGACGGCGTTGCGGAAGAAGGCGAACATGGGCTGGTCGTTGGGGCTGTCGCCGACGAAGACGATCCGGCGGGCGGTCCGGGGATCGTCGATGTCGAGGCCGAGGACCGCGGCGAGGCATTTCCTGGTCATGGAAAGCTTGTCGTAGCGCCCGAACCAGCCATTGACATGGATGGAGGAGACCTTGGCCGTGGCGCCGGCCTTTTCGAACAGCGCCACGATGCGGTCGATGGCGTCCTGCTCGAGCGGCCCGACATCCTCGCGGAAATCGATGGCGAGGTCGGCGACGCGGTAATCCTGGTCCGAGGCGACGCCGGCGCCCGGGACTTCGGCCAGGATCGTCTCGCGCAGCCGGTCGAGGCGGGCCCGGTCGGCATGCCTCTCGCGGGCCGGCTTGGCGAAGCCGCTCCGCATGCGCCGGGCTTCGCGGTCATAGGAGAACCAGAAGGCCCCGTTCTCGCCGACCACGGCGTCGACCGGCCACATGCGGGCGATGTGATCGCACCAGCCGGCCGGACGTCCCGTCACCGGCACGACAGCCAGGCCGGCGGCGGCGAGCGCCTCCATCGCGGCGAGGCTGGTGCTCGGAAGCAGGCCGTCCGTGGTGAGCGTGTCGTCGATGTCGGTCAGCACGCAGGTGACGGCGGAGCGCTCGTCGGCGGGGAAGGCGCGGAGCGGCTGCATCATTTGACGGCCCCCATGGTGAGGCCGCGCACGAGCTGCTTGGAGGCAATCAGCGCGAAGATGATGACCGGCACGACGATCAGCGTCGAAGTCGCCATGATCTTGCCGTAGGGCAGGTTGTAGCCCTCCATGAAGGAGACGGCGATGGCCGGCGCGGTCTTGGCGTTGTTGCGGGTGAGCACCAGCGCGAACATCAGCTCGTTCCAGGAGAAGATGAAGGAGAAGATGGCCGAGACCGCGATGCCGGGAGCGGCGAGCGGCAGGCAGATCGAGCGGAAGATGCGCCAGTGAGAAGCGCCTTCCAGCAGCGCCGCCTCGTCGATCTCGCGGGGGATCGAGCGGAACTGGTCGGTGCAGATCCAGATGACGATCGGCAGGTTGAAGGTGAGGTAGATGAGGATCAGCGCGATATGGGTGTCGAGCAGCCCGACATTGCGCACGATCAGGAAGAAGGGCAGGGCCAGCACGATCGGGCTCACCATGCGGTTGGTGATGAACCAGAACCAGAGATCGCGCTTGCCCCGGAATTCGAACCGGGCGAGCGCGTAGGCGGCAGGCGTGCCGAGCGCGAGAGCGATGATCGTGGTGGAGACGGCGATGATCAGCGAGTTGACGAGGCTCGTGCCCACCTTGTCCTTGAAGAGGACGTCGGAATAGTTGGCGAAGGTGACGTCGAAAATCCAGGCAGGCGGGGCCTGCAGCGCCACGATCTGATCCTTCAGGCTGGTCGAGACCATCCAGTAGAAGGGGAAGAGGCAGAACAGGATGATGAGGGCCAAGAGCGCGACCTGCGCCGTGAGCGACGCGGGGGAGGTGGTGTCGCCGCGAGTCATGGCGCGGGCCTGTGGTGGCAAGGGTATGCGAACAACCCCTCATCCGACCTCGCTTCGCGCGGTTGGATGAGGGGGGGTCGGGCGGATGGAACGCGCATCCTGCTAAACCTCCCTGTAGAAGACGCGGATGTAGAGCCGGCTGAGCGCGATCGTGATGACCAGGAGGACGATGGCCTGGGCGGAGGCGAGGCCCTGGTCGAAGACCCGGAAGCCGATGCGCTGGATGAGCAGGCTGATCAGTTCCGTGGCGGAGCCGGGGCCGCCGCGCGTCATGGTGAAGACCATGTCGAAGAGCTTCAGCGTATCGGCCGTCCGCAGGATGAGGAGCGCGGTCAGGCCCGGCCACAGGAAGGGTAGTTGCACATGGCGCAGGATGGTGAACCAGCTCTTGGTTTCCAGCCGGGCAGCCTCCTCGATCTCGCCGGGCACGGTGGTGAGGCCGGCGAGCAGCACGAGGGCACAGAAGGGCGTCCATTGCCAGATGTCCCAGAAGACGATCGCGGCGAAGGCGTTGAAGGGATCGCCGATCCAGTCGACGGGCTGGAAGCCGACGAAGCCGATGAGCTGGTTCACGACGCCGTATTTCAGGTTGAACATGATCTGGCCGAGCAGCCCGACCACGGCGTAGGTGGTGGCCATGGGCAGGACGAGCGAGAGCCGCGCGAGCGTGCGCAGGAAGCCGAGGCCCGGCTGATGGAGGAGGAGCGCGATGCCGAGGCCGAGCGCGAGCTGGGTGGGCAGCGCGATGGCGAGCAGGACGAATGTCCGCCCCATGGCCTGCCAGAAGACGGGGTCGGTCAGCACCGCGCCGTAATTGGAAAGCCCGATGAAGGCCGAGCTGCTGAGCTTGGTGAGATTGTAGTCGTGCAGCGAGGTCCAGGCGGCGAAGAGGAGCGGCGCGATGCCGATCACCGCCAGCGCGAGCGTGGCGGGAAGCAGGAAGCTCAGGATCACGCCCGGCGTGACCGTGCCCTTCGGCACGATCCGCTCGGCGCTTTCAGCCGTGAATGGTGCGACGCTTTCGGCCATGGCATCTCGCTCGTGCTTACTCTTGCGGGACGGGGGCAAACGCCCCTCACCGTCCTTGAGGACAGTGAGGGGGCTTCAGCGACGTTCCTCATCGGAGCGCCGGCACGATTCCCTACTGCGCCAGCGGCTTCTTGCCGTCGTAGTAGCCGGCCTTCTGCAGGACGGCTTCCATCTTGTCGCCGATCTGCTTGGCGCCCTCCTCCGTGGAGACCTCGCCCAGCATCATCTTGGTGCCCCATTCCTGCACGATCTCGGTGATCTCCGGCCATTCGGCGAAGCGTGGGCGGAATTCGGGCACGCCTTCCTTCCAGCTTTCGACCAGGGCCGGCACGTAGGCGTATTTCTCGGCGATGCCGGGGATCTGGTAGACGGACTGGCGGGCGGGCACGCCGCCGAGCTCGAGGTAGCGCTGGGCATTGGCCTTGGAGGTCAGCCACTGGATGAAGAGCCAGCCGGCGGCCTGCTCGTTCTCGTCCGCCTGCGAGGCCACGGCGAGCGAGAAGCCGCCGAGCGCCGGCTTGCGGCCGGCCGGACCGGAGGGCTCCGGCGCAACGCCGAGGCAATCACCGAGCTTGGAGGTCGCCGGGTCGATCAGCGTGGGATAGAAGGCGGACCATTCGGTGATCATGGCGACGTCGCCCTGGGCAAGCGCGTTGACCGCTTCCGAATGATCATAGGCGACGATGCCCTGGGGCATGTACTTCATCAGGTCCTGGCGGAACTTGAGGCCGGCCTGGCTTTCCGGTGACATCAGGTTCGACTTGAAGTCCTTGTCGAGGAAGGATCCACCGAAAGGCCACAGCATGCGGGCGAAACTGTCGGCCGACTGCGTTTCGTTGCGCTTGGACTGGAGCGCGAAGGCGTATTTGCCGTCCTTCGTAAGGGCCGGTCCGTATTTGTCCTTCAGGTCGGCCCAGGTTGCCGGGGGGCCGTCGAAGCCGGCGTCCTTCAGCATGCATTTGTTGTAGAAGAGCAGGCCCGAATAATTGTCGAAGGGCAGGCCGTAGACCTTGCCGTTCCACGAGCCGAAGGCATCGAGCACCAGCGGGAAGAAATCCTTCAGGTCGAGATCGGGATCGGTGAGCTCCGGCTTGGCGGTGAAGGTGTCGATCGGCACGACCCAGCCGTTCTCCGCGAAATTGCCGATCCAGACGAGGTCGATCAAGGCGATGTCGATATCGCCGCCGGCCACGAAGTCGCGCACCTGCTCGGCCAGCGCGTTCTCGTAGGGCAGGTCGGTGATGTTGATCTTGATGCCGGTCTTTTCCTCGAATTCCGGGATCATCTTCTTGGCGGCGTCGTAGCCCGGGCGGGTGAGGAAGACCACGTCCAGCGTCGTGCCGGCATAGGGCTTCGCGGCTTCCTCCAGCGTCCAGGCAGAGGCCGGCGCGGACCACAGGGCGCAGGCCATCGCGGCGCCGGCAAGCAGCGCCTTCACGGTCGTTCGCATGCTCATGTCTTTCCTCCCAGAGCAGTTCGAAACTCGCCTTTACATTTATATCGTTTCATTTACATTTGTAAAAGTCAATCCGGTCGCGGCCGGCCAGGAGCCCGCCGGCGCTCCTTTCGGGGCGGCAACCGGCGAACCGGCACGGCCAGGCAGGAAGCGGGCCGGCAGCAAGTGGGGGAGGACCGCGCTTTGGCGTCTGTGACACTGCGGAAGGTCGACAAGTTCTACGGCGGCTTCCAGGCGCTGCGCGCGGTGGATCTCGACATCGCCGACGGCGAATTCGTGGTGTTCGTCGGCCCGTCCGGCTGCGGAAAATCCACGCTGTTGCGTACCATCGCCGGGCTGGAAGGGAGCTTCAGCGGCTCGATCGCGATCGGCGGCAAGGACGTGAGCCGCGCGGCGCCTTCCGACAGGGGCGTCGCCATGGTGTTCCAGTCCTATGCGCTCTATCCGCACATGACGGTGCGCGAGAACATGGATTTCGGCATGCGCATCAACAAGGTCGACAAGGCGGAGCGCAACGCCCGCATCGCCAACGCCGCGCGCGTCCTGCAGCTTCAGCCTTATCTCGACCGCAAGCCGGCTGCCCTGTCCGGCGGCCAGCGCCAGCGCGTCGCGATCGGACGGGCGATCGTGCGGGAGCCGCAGGTGTTTCTGTTCGACGAGCCGCTCTCCAACCTCGACGCCAAGCTGCGCGTGCAGATGCGGGTGGAGCTCGAGGCGTTGCACCGGCAGCTTCGCGCCACAATGATCTATGTGACGCATGACCAGGTCGAGGCCATGACGATGGCCGACAAGATCGTCGTCCTGAACGAAGGCAGGATCGAGCAGGTCGGCAAGCCGCTCGATCTTTATCACCGCCCGGCGAGCCAGTTCGTGGCGGGCTTCATCGGCTCGCCGGCGATGAACTTCTTCCGCGCCGTGCATGAGAGCGGGGCTGCCCGCTACGGGCGCTTCGTCGTGCCGCTGCCGGCGGCCGGGCCAATGGCCGAGGGCGAGACGATCACCATCGGCGTACGGCCCGAACATGTGAAGGCGGCCAAGGCGGGCGGCGGGGAAGCGGCTGCCGGCATGGTGGAGGGCGCCGTTGCCGTCAAGGAGACGCTGGGCGACGAGACCATCCTCTACGTCGATATCGGCGCGGACCGGTGGACGGTGCGGGTCGAAAGCGAGACGCCGATCGACGCGGGCGACACGGTTTCGCTGTCGATGCAGGCCAGAAAGCTCCACGTCTTCGACGCCTCGGGCAAGGCGCTCATCCAGTAGGCCACCGGCAATACGGGCAGACAATGACAGATTGGCAAGAAAGCTTTCGACGCACGGTGCTGCCGGCGCTCGAACGATCGACCTCGATAGACGAGGTGATCCTGGCCCATTCCTGCATCGAGGCTGCCGGCGCCGTCTACCGCCGCCATTTCGGCGGCAGCCCAGCCTTCATCATCGCCGACGAGACGACCTTCGCGATCGCAGGCGAGCGCGTATCGGCTGCGCTGTCAGGAGCGGGCATCGACGTCGGCCGGCATATCCTGCCGGCAAAGCCACGCCTGCAGCCCGAGCGTACGACCGGCGACGAACTCGCGCAGCGGCTTCGCGCGACCGGGGAGGAAACCCCGATCGCGGTGGCGGTCGGGTCCGGCGTCGTGCACGATCTGACACGCTACGCCGCCTTCCACGCGGGGACGCGTTTCATGAGCGTGCCGACCGCCGCCTCGATGGACGGCTATACCAGTGCCGGGGCACCGCTCTCCGACAAGGGCTTCAAGATCACCCTGCAATGCGCGCCGCCGCGCGTGATCCTCGCCGATCTCGCCACGATAGCGGCGGCCCCGGCGGAGATGAGCGGCTGGGGCTATGGCGATCTCGCCGGCAAGATGGCGGCCGGCGGCGACTGGCTGGTGGCCGACGCGCTGGACGTCGAGCCGGTGGACGACACGGCCTGGCCACTGGTTCAGGACAACCTCAGGGGCTGGCTTGCCGACCCCGACGGGGTGCGGGAGGGCAAGGCCGACGCCATTGCCGGCCTGTTCGTCGGGCTCACGGTGACCGGGCTTGCCATGGAGCTGCACGGCTCCTCGCGCCCGGCCTCCGGCGCCGACCACCAGATCGCACATATCTGGGAGATGGAGCATCTCATGCATCGCGGCGAGAAATCCTCGCATGGCGCCTGCGTGGCGATCGGCTGCCTCAGCATGCTGGCGCTGTTCGATTGGCTGATCGCGCGGGACTTCTCGGATTTCGATCCCGTTGCCGCCAGCCGGGCGGCGCCGGAATGGGCGCAGACCGAGGAGGCGATCCGCGCCGCTTTCGGCAGGGGCGAGGTCGCGCAACGGACGATCGCCGAGATGGGTGGAAAGCGGATCGAGCGGGCGGCACTGGCCGACCGGCTGCGCCGCTTCCAGCAGACCTGGCCGGCGCTCCGGCAGCGTCTTGCCGATCATCTCATGCGCGAGAGCGAGATGCGCGACCTGCTCGCCGCGGCCGGCGCGCCGGTCGCGGTCGGAGAAATCGGCTTGTCGGCGGCGCGCCATCGCGCCACTGTGCTGAAGGCGCGCTATATCCGCAAGCGTTACACCCTGCTCGACCTGTTAGCCGAAGCCGGGCTTCTGGAGCGTGCCGTGACGGAGAGCTTCCCCGACGGGCATCCGCTCTATGCGGGGAGGGGAGAGAGGGCATGAAGGATTTCTCGACGCTCGGGGCGGAGGCGACCGCGGAGATCGCGGCGGCGCTGGCGCGTGTCGACCCCGCTGACATCGAAACGGCTGCGGCTGTCATCGCCAACGCCCGGCGCATTGCGCTCTACGGCGTGGGCCGCGAAGGCCTGATGATGAAAGGGCTGGCGATGCGGCTCTTCCATCTCGGACTCGACGCGCATGTCGTGGGCGACATGACGACGCCGGCGATCGGCCAGGGCGATCTGCTCGTCGTCAGCGCCGGGCCGGGCTATTTCTCGACGGTTGCCGGCCTCGTCGGCGTGGCGCGGCAGGCGGGCGCCCGCACGCTCTGTGTGAGCGCACGCGACGACGGCGCCGTGGCGAGGGCTTGCGACGCGGTGCTGGTGCTGCCCGCCCAAACGATGGCGGACGACCTGGGGGCGGACGACCCGAGGGCGGACGATCAGGGCGCGAAGGCTTCCGTCCTGCCGATGGGCAGCCTGTTCGAGGGCGTGCAATATGTCGCCTTCGAACTCCTGGTGCTCCATCTGCGCGAGAAGCTCGGCGAGACCGCCGAGACGATGCGCGCCCGCCACACCAACCTGGAATAGGCGGGATCATGGCTGCCTGGCAGAAGCGCTTCTCGATCGAGGGCAAACGCGCCCTGGTGACGGGTGCTTCGCGCGGGATCGGCCGCGAAATCGTCGAGGTGTTCCTCGATGCGGGCGCCGACGTGGCCGGTGTCGCCCTCCATGCCGGCGGCCTGGAGGGGCTTGCCGACAAGGCCGGGGCGGGCAGATCCTTTCTCGCCATCGAGGCCGACCTCGCCACGGTGGAAGGGCCGCTTTCGGCCGCCGCCGCGGCGCTCGCCCGCTTCGGCGGCATCGACATCCTGGTCAATTGCGCCGGGGTCGCGCTGGTCGCGCCGCTGGCGGAGGCCAGCGTCGAGGACTGGGACAGGAGCATGGCCATCAACGCGCGTGCGCCTTTCCTGCTTGCGCAGGCGCTGGCGCCGGGCATGATCGAGCGCGGCGGCGGCAAGATCATCAACATCTCGTCGCAGACAGGGGTGATCGCGCTCGAGGACCATGCCGCCTATGCGAGCTCCAAGGCAGCGCTCAATGCGCTGACCAAGTCGATGACGGCCGAATGGGCGCGGCACAACATCCAGGCAAACGCGATCTGCCCGACCGTGATCCTGACCCCGATGGGCCGCGAGATCTGGAGCGCGCCGGAAAAGCGCGACCCCATGCTGGCACGCACGCCGGCCGGGCGCTTCGGCGAGGCGGTCGAGGTGGCCGACTGCGCCCTCTATCTCGCCTCGCCGGCTTCCGACCTGATCAACGGCACGACGGTCATGATCGAAGGCGGCTATACGGCGGTTTGAGTGTGGGGGGGAGTTTGGAAGGTGGGGCGTTCGGCCGCTGGGGCACGGAATGGATCCTCGGGTCAGCTCGCCCGCTTGCGCGGGCTCGCGCCCGAGGATGATGACTGCCTTGAAGTGCGAAGCCAATCGCCAACGTTGACGATTGGCTTCGACATAGAAGCTTCGTCATCCTCCGGCCTGAGCCCGAAGGGCAAGGTGACCCGAGGATCCATTCCGTGATCGTAGGCCAAACGACGCAGAACTGCCTCCTTCGCGGCGGTCGTGTTCAAAGGCTTCCTCGATAGCGGCCAGCACCGCCACGCGGCCGGCGTGCTGGGCGTCGCTCACCCAGGCGGGGCGGGTTGCGACCCAACGGCGCATGGCGGAGGCCGCCCCTTCCGCCGTGGCGTTGAGTCCTGCGGCGAATTCGTAGGACGCAACGCGACGGAAGAGCTCCGCATCGGCATCGCCGCGGCGGCGCTTTTCCGCCAGGATATCGCGAAGGAACAGCCGCACTCCACCACCTCCCGTTGCACCGCTTCGTAGGAAATTTCCTATCCTATTGTCAATAGGTATTTCCCTATCCAGGAGACTCGCGCGCGTAAATGTTCTTGATTTGTTCTCAATCTGGAGTCACATGTCGGGGACAGACAGCGGAGGCAGGATGCATACATTTTTCGTCGTCCAGAGCTTCGAGCGCGGCAGGAAGGGCTCTCTCGTCGCGGATCAGCCGATCGAGACGCAGGGATACGAACAGGCGACGCGCATGGCCGAGCGGCTGTCGCGCCGCAAGGCGGGCGTGGTCGCCTTCGCGCGAACGGGCGACCCGGCGACGGGCGATTTCGACGAGCCGGTGGTGATTGCGCGTTATGGGAGCCTGGACAGCGCGGAACAGTGAGGGGTGTCGGTCGTCTTCTGGGCCGCGACGGTCGGTCAGCGCGAATTGTACTTGCCCACCACGCGATGGCAGATGGGCCAGTCGGCGCGGAACTCCTTGAAGGTCATGGCCGGATGGTATTGCTCGAGCGTCCACTCGCGGTCGCTGATGCCGACCAGGCGCTTGATGATGGCCTCTTCGTCGCCGAGCGATTTGGGCGGCGTATGGTAGAGCACCACGTCGGTGTCGCGCTGCGGCGGCAAATTGGGATGGATCAGCGCCGTATCGCCCGGCCAATAGGCCGGCACCATGGAGTCGCCCGTGATCAGAAGGCCGTAGCCGCCCTTCACGCCCTCGAGGATCGTCGGCATCTTCACATATTCGATCGGATCGAAGCTGACGATGACGTGGCCCTCGCCCCCGCGCGCAGCGGCATAGAGCGGTAGCGTCCGCTCCGGCCTGACGAGGCTGGAGCCGGGGATCACCACCGGCGCGAAACCCTGAGATCGCCGGCGGGTGCCGGTTTCGACCGCCCGCCCGATCAGCGCCATGATGGTGTCGAGGTCGCGCTCGCGCAGTTCCTGGGGCGTTCCACGCTCCACGAATTGCTGAACATAGGCGTGGTTCCGGCCGATCGCGGCCGACAGATCCTTGTAGGTCGTCAGCCTTGCGTCGACCGCCTCGCGGATGCGCTGGCGGATTTCGTCCATGTCCTATCCATCCCACGGTTCTTCCTGCCTGTCAAATAGGAAATTTCCTCTTGACTAAGGAAATCATTCCTATGAATGATAGGGAATGTTCAGCGAAGCACCACCACCATCGTCTGTCGAGGAGCCTTGCGCATGAGCAAGAAGCGCTGGTTTCGTTTCCACATCGACGCCTGGTTCAAGGACACGACGGGTCTCTCGCCCTGCGAGATCGCGGTCTACATCACGGTGCTGTGCGAACTCTACGACCACGATGGATTCGCCCCCCTGGACGTGCGGATCATGGCCCGTCGATGCGGCATGCGCCAGAGCACCTTTCGCAAGGCTCTCGATGCGCTCATCGCCCGCGGCAAACTTTCGCTCGAAGCCGGTTTCCTGACCTCCAAAGCTGTCTCGGAAGAGATCGAAAAGCGGGAGAAACTCGTCGCGAAAGTGGAAGAAACTCGTCGAAATCGCGCCGAAAAACTCAATGAAATCAATGAAAATCGTCAAAATGTATCCCCATATACAGAATCCAGAGTCAGAATACAGAAACCTCTTTCTCCAGTAGGCGCCCTTCATCCCGAGGCGGATGCGCGCCCTGTCTCGACCGCCATGCTCGACTTCATCCAGCGACGCGAACAGCGCCGTCGCGGACAATCCTAGGAGACGTAGAATGTTCACCGTGGCCTATCGCAAGACCAGACGTCCGAGCGGCACGAAAACCCGGGAGATCCAAGGGCTCGCCAGCCAGCACGGGCAGCAGGACAAGGACAAGGCCGAGCCCAAGGCCAAGGCCCGCAGCCAGGCGCAGAAGCGCGCCGCGAAACGGGGGCGTCCGCGCAAGGACGTTCCCTTCCGCGAGCCGAACGGCCGTGCCTCCCGGGCCGAGGATCCGATCGACCGGCTTGCCATCCAGGTGCGCGCGAAGATGCTGGGAATCTCCGAGCAAAGGGCGAGGGACCAGCGTGCCGGATCCTTTCTCGGGTATCTGGCCATGCTCGGCCGCGCCGATGGCCTGTCGGAATCGCAATATGAGGCGGCGCTCGAATTCCGTGAGGTGCGCAACGACTATCTGAAGGCGATCAAGGCGCCGGATGCCGTGGTGGACAACCAGTCGACCGGGCGCCCGAGCGACGCGGTGAGCGACGACTACATACGCTGGTGCGCCCATGCCACGGCGCGCTATGCCGCCGCGCGCAAGGCGGTGCAAGAGGCCCAGAACGCGACTCGGTCGGAGAATTTGTGGGCGGCGCTCGACCTGGTGGTGATCCAGCAACAGCCGATCTTCCATCTCCTCGGCGCGACGCGCGCGGTCTGCAACGCACTGGCATTGCATTTCAGACGCTAAAGCATGTCGTTTACTCAAAACCGCCCGCAGATTTTTGGCCGGCACGCATTCGGCCCTTGGACCTGGGCGGAGTGTTCGGGGTGGGATTCGCAGGGACTTGACATCAGGTTGTGTTCTTGCAACAAATAAAACCTGTTGTTGCATTTGTATCCTCGTTCAGTCGGACGCATGAGCAGTTGCGCTGTGTCCGCTCGAACCCTGACGCTGAGGTTTTGGGGGCAGCAGTCGGGCCGGGCGGTGGCGCCGAACAGGGCGGCAAGGGTCCCGCGGGGGCGGGCCGGCCGCCCTGTTCTTGTCAGCCGCCCGTTAAACTCTTATCCACTTTCATCTGCGACGCCCTATTTTGAGCCGGGTAAGTTTCGCACGCGAAAGGCACGACCGATGATGGGCTGGTTCCGGGCGTTGCTGCCCCGCGAGGACAAGTTCTTTGAACTTTTCGAAAAGCAGGCCAACATACTTGTGTCCGGTGCCAGCGAATTGAGAGCGCTGCTCGAGGGCGGCGAAGCCGTCGAAAAGCACGGCCGGGCCATCGTCGAGCTCGAGGACCAGGCCGATGACGTCACGCGTGAGGTGATAGTGGCGGTCCGACGCTCCTTCATCACCCCGTTCGATCGCGGTGACATCAAGGATCTCATCCAGTCCATGGACGACGCGATCGACATGATGCACAGGACGGTGAAGACCGTGCTGCTGTTCGAGCAGAAAAGTTTCGAACCGCGCATGCGCGAGATGGGCGATATCATCGCTGAAGCCGCTCAACTGACGGCCAAGGCGGTCCCGCTTCTCGACAAGCCTGGCCGGAATGTCGCGCGCCTTGCACATCTCACCGAGAAGGTGATCCGGGCCGAGGGGCGCGCCGACGAATTGCACGAAGAGGGGTTGAAGGATCTCTTTCGCAAGGTTGGCCGCACCGACCCGATGGCTTGGCTGATCGGCAGCGAGATCTATTCGGAGCTGGAAAAGGTCGTCGACCGCTTCGAGGATGTCGCCAACGAGATCAATGGCATCGTGATCGAGAACGTGTAGGCCGCTGATGGACGTCGCGCTCTCGCTGCCGGTCCTGTTCGGGCTTATCGGCGTCGCCCTCCTGTTCGATGTCCTCAACGGGCAGCACGACGCGGCGAATTCGATTGCCACCATCGTCTCGACGCGCGTGCTCCGGCCCCATTACGCGGTCGGCTGGGCTGCCTTCTTCAACTTCATCGCCTTCCTGTTCTTCGGGCTCCACGTGGCGGAGACGCTCGGCACCGGCATCATCGATCCAGGCATCGTCGACCCTGCGGTGATCTTTGCCGCGCTGATCGGCGCCATCGTATGGAACGTGGCGACGTGGATGTTCGGCATTCCGTCGAGCAGCTCGCATGCGCTGATCGGTGGCCTGGTCGGTGCGGGCATCGCCAAGGCGGGGCCCAGCGCCGTGGTGGTCTGGGGTCTGCTGAAGACGACGGCCGCAATCGTGCTCTCGCCGTTCACCGGCTTTGTGCTCGCCCTGTTCCTCGTGCTTGCAGTGTCATGGGTCTTCGTCAAGCAGACGCCATTCGCGGTGGACAAAGTCTTCCGTGTCCTGCAGTTCGTCTCGGCCTCCATGTATTCACTTGGCCATGGCGGCAACGACGCGCAGAAGACGATGGGCATCATCGCCGTTCTGCTCTATTCCCAAGGCCTGCTCGGCCCCGAATTCTATGTGCCGCTGTGGGTCGTGCTGGCTTGCCAGGCGGCGCTGGCGCTCGGAACGCTGTTCGGCGGCTGGCGGATCGTGCATACGATGGGCTCGCGCATCACGCGCCTCAACCCGATGCAGGGTTTCTGCGCCGAAACCGGCGGCGCCTTCACGCTCTTCGCCGCCACGTGGCTCGGCGTTCCGGTTTCGACCACGCATACGATCACCGGGGCGATCATCGGCGTCGGGGCGGCGCGGCGCGCCACGGCGGTGCGCTGGGGCATCGCGGGAAACATCGTGGTGGCCTGGGTGATCACGCTGCCCGTGGCGGCCTTGATCTCCGGGCTTTGTTATCTGCTGGTCGCAATGACTATATAGTTGCCGTGGCGTGCCGCGCCGGGGAACGGTTCGGCGGCTCGGGTTGTTCGGCGGTATGAGAAAGAAGAAGGCAAAGACACGGGCGCGGAAAGGGAAGCCGATCCGCCAGGTCGCCGCTTTGCCATACCGCCGCGGCGCCAGCGGGGCCATGGAGTTCATGATCGTGACCTCGCGGGACACCGGGCGATTCATCCTCCCAAAGGGCTGGCCGATAAAAGGCATGTCCGACGCGGATGCCGCAGCCGAGGAAGCCGAGCAGGAAGCCGGCGTGACGGGGCGGGTGGGCAAGCAGCCGATCGGACGGTACCGCTATTGGAAACGGCTGTCGGATGCCTTCGTGCCGATCACCGTGTCCGTCTTTCCGCTGGAGGTGGAGGCTGAAGTGCAGGCGTTTCGCGAGCAAGGCCAGCGCAAACGCGGCTGGCTCGCGCCCGAAGAGGCGGGACTGCTGATCGACGACCCTGAGCTCAAGTCGCTCATACAGGACGCCGAGCGCCTGCTGGTCCAGGAAGAGTAGGCTGCGTTGAACTTCGGCATCGCGGGGAGGGAAGCTGTGGGCGGACACACCGCTCGTCGGACCTCGTGGAGCGCGCGACCGGTGCCGCGAGGGAACTTCCGCCCGAACGCGTCGTTTCTTCGCAGGAGAGGTCAACAATCCGCCACATCATGCGTGCTTTCAGATGGATGCCACCCGGAAAGTCTTATGGCAGGTTCGAGGGGATTGATTATCTATTGCTTCGCATGAATATCGAACAAAGACCGAGAACCCTGCCGAAGTCGCTGGTCGCGGCGCTTCAGAAGACGCCTATGCGCTATGCCAAGGCCGGGACCACGAACGCCAGCATGACGGTCGCCTCCTACAACGTCCACAAATGTGTCGGCGTCGACAACGTCTTCGACCCCGAGCGCGTGGCGACCGTGATCGGCGAGATCGACGCCGACATCGTCGCATTGCAGGAAGCCGACGAGCGCTTCGGCCGGAGGGCCGGCCTGCTCGACCTTCATCGTCTCCAGCGCGAGACCAATCTCGTCCCGGTCGAACCGCCGCGCTACTCCAATGGGCATGGTTGGCACGGCAACGTGCTCCTGGTGCGCGACGGGGTAATCCGGAACGTCGAACATCTGAAGTTGCCGGGCGTCGAGCCGCGCGGGGCTCTGGTGGTGGATATCGAGCGCAAGGGAGTGGAGTTCCGGGTGATTGCGGCGCATCTGGGCCTGCTGCGGCATTCCCGCGCCCTGCAGGCCGCGCATCTGCTCGAACACGCGATCGCGGCCAATCGGCCGACCATCCTGCTCGGCGATCTCAACGAGTGGCGCGTCGGACGTCGTTCGTCGCTGGAAACGCTGCTGCCCGATTTCGGGCCGCTCGAGGCAGCCATACCGAGCTTTCCCTCGCGTTTTCCACTGCTGGCGCTGGATCGCATCCTGGCGAGCCCGCACGACCTCATTGCGAGCATCGAGACCCATGACACGCCGACGGCCCGCATGGCATCGGACCATCTCCCGCTGAAGGCGCGCGTCGAACTCGCGCCGTCCTAAAGCATGTCGCGCAAATCTCAATTTGCGCGACATGCTTTGGCTATTGTTCTTGCATGTCGCTTACCCAAAACCGCTGCACTCCTTTGGGCGACATGCTTCAGGCCAAGGGGCATGGCTTCGCCCATGGTTTGTCTTCTCAAGGCTTCTCTCTTCGCAAATCCGGGGGAGACTTTTCCGAAACCGGCTTGGCGGACGGTGTCATGCTGATCCTTCTGGTCGTTGCAGTGATCATCGCGCTCTTCTGCCTGGCCTCGTTTGTCGCCGTCTATTCCTATGGATTGTTCGTCGCCCATGCGAAAGGCGAACCGTCATTCGCGCTGCCGCCGGCCGGTGAGGAAAGCGCGCTCGGCCGAACAGCCTTGCGTCTGACGGAAGGCCGCGAGGGAGCGAGCGGCCTCGCCCTCCTGCCGGAGAACCTGGACGCCTTCGCGGCCCGAGCGCTGGCGGCGCGTCACGCCGGTTCGAGCCTCGACCTCATGTATTACCTCTGGCACAACGACCTCACCGGCCGCATGCTCGCCCACGAGGTGGTGAAGGCGGCGGACAGGGGCGTTCGGGTGAGGCTGCTGCTCGACGACATCAATACGCGCGGCAGTGATGCGGCCTATCTCTCGCTCGACAGCCATCCGAACATCTCGGTGCGCATCTTCAATCCGAGCAGGGCGCGCGAAGGAGCGCTGCAGCGTGGGCTCGAGATGGCGCTCCGGGCCTTTTCCGTGACGCGGCGCATGCACAACAAAGCCTGGATCGCCGACGGCGCGCTGGCTATCGTCGGGGGGCGCAACATCGGCGACGAATATTTCGACGCGGCCGAGACGAATTTCCGCGATCTCGACGTTCTCCTAGTGGGCGAGACGGTGGCTCAGACGCGGGCAATCTTCGACGCGTTCTGGAACAGCGACGCGGTCATCCCGATCCGCGCGCTCGCCCGGCTGCGCAAGCATCGTCTGCGGCGGCTGAGGAAATCGCTCGCGAAACACGCCGACAGCAACGCGGCCGGTCCCTATTTCGAGCGGGTACGGCGCAACATGTCCGTCGCAAAGATGATGGAGGGACGACTCCACTGGACGTGGTCCGCCGCCGTGATTTCCGATCCGCCGGAGAAAGCGGCAGGGGAAGGGCGAGAAAATTGGCTGTTGTCCGAGCTTACGCCGGCGATCTCGTCCAGCGAACGCAGCCTGGAAATCACTTCCCCCTACTTCATCCCCGGCGTGGAGGGTTCGGCCCGCCTTCAGGCGCTCGCCCACCGCGGCGTGGACGTGGCCGTTCTCACCAACTCGCTGGCCGCCACAGACGTGGCGGCGGTACACGGCGCCTATTCGAAATACAGGCTGCCCCTGCTCGAAGGCGGCATCCGCCTCTACGAGCTCAGGCCCTATGCCGGGAGCGGCGATATCTCCGTCATCGGCTCGAAGGGTGCGAGCCTGCACACCAAGGCCTTCACGGTCGACGACAGGCTGGGATTCATCGGCTCGTTCAATTTCGACCCGCGCTCGGCCTCGCTCAACACGGAAATGGGCGTTTTGTTCGAGCAGGGCGATGTCGTGGCCGAGATCCGCAAGGAGTTCCGCCGGCAAACCTCACCGGGCGCCAGCTACTGCCTTAGAGCTGCGGAGGGTAGGCTCGTCTGGCAGGACGGCGACGCGACGATTGCGGGCCGCGAGCCTGCGGCGGGCTGGTCCCGCCGCCTGATGGCCTGGATGATCGGGCTGCTGCCGATCGAATCGCAATTGTAGTCGATACTTGCTTGCTGGCAGGATGCGTCACAGACGACTGCTGCGAATGCCAAGCGTCTTTTCGGCTGGCTTGATCTTTTGGCCGGCTTTGGGCGCCGTCCTGCGATCGTCCATCGGGCTATGATCGGGATCCTCGTCGCCGACGGCGATGCCCGATGCGTGCTTGCCGCCGCGATTGACGAAGGACAGAGGCGGTTTGCGTTCTGGCTTGATCCTTTCCATGGCTTGCTCCTTCCCTGAGTGGGAAAAACGCGGCCAAAGAAGGAGCGTTCCCACGAATGCAGCTGAAAACGGAGCCTTGTGCCGATGAATGATGCTGCCCGCGCGGCCCCTATCTGCGGGTTGCCGCAGCAAGCTCCCTCGTGCTCTCGGGCCATATTCGTTCAGCCATGGCAGGAGCGGTCAGCAGCTGTGCGGACCACCTTGGATCGCCGCTTGACAACCGGGGTCAAGTCAGCGAATTTCTGACCTATCGCTTCACTTTCGAAGAATTGTGCCCGCCCGATCTCCATCGCGGCGGGTTTTGTGTTTTCTGTCCACTATCCGGTCGCCGATGGCGAGGAGGAAGAGTGCCGGGGCTGACCCTGGCGGACAGGCGCGCAAGGCGATCGCACGATGAAGCTCGTCAAGCGGCTGCAGCTTTACGCTACGGGCGAGAATGACGAGGCAGGCAAGCCGTTCGAGCGCCACCCGCCAAGCACAGCGGCATAGACCGCTGCTCGATGGTGGCGCAGGTATTTCTGCCGATATGATTGTTATTGCAAAGATTGTACTTGACAAACCGTTAGAGTTGGGAGAATTTCTGACACATTGTTTCACTTTCGAAGAATTGTTCCCGCCCGATACTGTCGCGGCGGGTTTTGTATTTTCCCCCATTCATCCGGTGGCCGATGGCAAGGAAAAAGAGCGCCGGGGCCGATCCCGGCGAACAGGCGCGCGCGGCGATCGACACGGTGAGGCTGGTCAAGCGGTTGCAGCTTTACGTGCTCGGCGAGAATGATGAGGCCGGCAACCCGGTCGAGCTCGATGCCGCCAAGCTGAAGGTCATCGAGATGCTGCTCAAGAAAACCCTGCCCGATCTTGCCAGCGTCTCGCTGGGCAGCGGGCCCGAGAAGAGCTTTGCCCATGCCTTCGAAAGAATCGTCCGCGAAATCGTCGACCCGCGCGACACCGGCGAATAGCAGGGATGAGAGAGGGCAGCCGGCTCCCATCGCGCGCCCGACGCTTCGTATCGAGACGGCCAGGATCTTCCGGCCACTCCTGCAGCCTGCCCGCTACAAGGGCGCGCATGGCGGACGCGGTTCGGGAAAGTCGCATTTTTTCGCCGGCCTCCTGATCGAGGACAGTCTGGCCGAGAAGGGACTGCTTTCCCTCTGCATTCGCGAGGTGCAGAAGAGCCTCCAGCAATCGGCCAAGCGCCTGATCGAAGCCAAGCTTGCCGATTTCGGCCTGGGCGAGGCGGACGGCTTCAAAGTGTTCCGCGAGGTGATCCAGACGCCGGGCGACGGGCTCATCGCCTTCCACGGCATGCAGGATCATACCGCGGATTCGGTGAAGTCCTTCGAGGGTTTCAAACGTGCCTGGATCGAGGAGGCGCAGACGCTTTCGGCGCGCTCGCTCGGCCTGCTGCGCCCGACGATCCGTGCCGAGGGATCGGAGATCTGGGCGAGCTGGAATCCGCGACGAAAGTCAGATCCGATCGACAGGCTGCTGCGCGGCGCGGAGCCGCCGACCGGCGCCGTCGTTGTGCGGGCCAACTGGTCTGACAATCCGTGGTTTCCCGGCGTGCTGGAACAGGAGCGCAGGGATTGCCTGCGCGCTTCTCCGGACCAGTACGACCATATCTGGGAAGGCGGCTATGCCACCGTTCAGCACGGCGCCTATTACGCCGAGGCGCTGGCGCAGGCGCGAATCGAGGGACGCATCGGCTTCGTGCCGCGCGACCCGCTGCTGCCGGTGAAGGCCTTCTGGGATATCGGCGTGCGCGACGCGACATCTGTCTGGATCGCTCAGTTCGTCGGTCGGGAGATCCGCGTGCTGGACTATTACGAGGCCTCCGGCCAGCCGCTGGCGGCGCATCTCGAATGGCTGCGCGAGAAGGGCTATGGCAATGCCGAGTGCATCCTGCCCCATGACGGCAATCGCGGCGACGCGGTGACGGCGGTGCGCTTCGAGGATCACATCGCCGGCGCCGGGTTCAAGGTGGAAACCATTCCGAACCAGGGCAAGGGCGCCGCGCTGAAACGCGTCGAGGCAGCGAGGCGCCTCTTCCCCGCGATCTTCTTCAACGAGGCGACATGCTCGGGCGGGCTCGATGCGCTGGGCTGGTATCACGAGAAGCAGGACGAGGCGCGCAATATCGGGCTGGGGCCGGAGCATGACTGGTCGAGCCACGCGGCCGACGCCTTCGGGCTTCTCTGCGTGGCCTATGAGGCGCCGCGCGAGAGGCGGCCGAGGCCGGCGTTCCACAACGGCGCCGGAGCATGGATGGGTTGATCATGGCTGAAAAAGACGATCTCGTCAGGCATGCGCGCGAGGCCTATGAGCACTGTAAGAGCGCGGAGCAACACAATCGCCGGACCGCGCTGGAAGACGTGCTCTTTGCGCGCAAGGGCGAGCAATGGCCGGCCGACATCCGCGCCCAGCGCATCCGCGAAGGACGGCCCTGCCTGACCATCAACAAGCTGCCGGCCTTCATTCGCCAAGTGGTCAACGACAGCCGCCAGAACAAGCCGGGGATCAAGGTGCATCCGGCCGACAGCCGGGCCGATCCCGGCACGGCCGAGGTGATCAACGGCATCATCCGCAACATCGAATACACGTCCAATGCCGACGTCGCCTATGACACGGCGATCGAGAGCGCCGTGACCGGCGGCTTCGGCTATTGGCGCATCGTGACGCAATATTCGTTCGACGACGCGTTCGACATGGACCTCGCCGTCAAGCGCGTCGCCAACCCCTTCTCTATCTATGGCGATCCGAACAGCTCGGAGGCGGATTCATCGGACTGGGATGTCGCCTTCGTGGTGGACCGGCTGTCGGAGGGGCAGTTCAAGCGGCAATATGGCAACAGCACGCGGGTCAATTGGGACGACGACGCGTGGAATGGCTTGATCGGCACGGACTGGCGTACCGACAGCCATGTTCTGGTGGCCGAATATTGGACCCGCGAGGAGATCGAGCGGCCGATCGTGCTTCTGCAGGACGGGACGGTGCTGTCACGCGAGGCGCTGGAGGGCGATCCAGACCTGCAGGCGCTCGCCGCGGCGGGCGCGCTGCAGGTTCACGGCGAGCGCCTGGCGAAATCGCACAAGGTGCGCCAGCGCATCATGTCGGGGCTGGAGGTGCTCGAGGACAATGACTGGCTGGGGCGCTACATCCCGATCGTGCCCGTCTATGGCGACGAGTTCGACATAGAGGGCCGGCGGTACTTCCGCTCGCTGATCCATAATGCGATCGACGCGCAGCGCATGTTCAACTACTGGCGCACCAACGCGACCGAGCTCGTGGCGCTGGCGCCGAAGGTGCCGTTCATCGGCAGGAAAGGCGCCTTCGACCACGACCAGGAACGCTGGCAGACGGCCAATACCCGCAGCCATGCCTATCTCGAATATGAGGGGCCGGAGATGCCGCAGCGCCAGCCGCTGGACATGGGGGCCGCGGCCGGCAGCCTGCAGGAGGCGCTCAATGCCAATGACGACATCAAGTCGATCATCGGCATGCATGACGCCTCGCTCGGCGCGCGCTCCAACGAGGCGAGCGGGCGGGCGATCCTGGCGCGCCAGAGGGAAGGGGATGTCTCGACCTTCCACTTCATCGACAATCTGGCGCGCGCAATCCGCCATACGGGACGCATCTTGATCGACCTGATCCCGCATATCTACAACGGGCCGCGCATCGTGCGCATTCTCGGCGAGAACGGCAAGGTGGAGAACCGGCCGGTGAACCAGCAATATCCGCAGGTCGATCCGCGCACCGGGCAGCCGCTGCAGGACCCCGCGGGCAACCCGGTGCTCGCCATCCACGATCTCAATGCCGGCAAATACGACCTCACGGTGACGACCGGCCCGAGCTACACGACCCGGCGCGAGGAAGCGGCAGTGGCAATGACCGAGCTCATCCGGGCGTTCCCGCCGGCCGCGCCCATCGTCGGGCCGGAGCTTGCGAAGAATCTAGACTGGCCGGGCGCCGACAGGATCGCCGACAAGATGGAGGCGCAAGCGAGCGGACAATTGCCGCCGGAACTGCAGCAGCAGATCGAGGCCGGCAAGCAGCGTCTTCAGCAACTCGAGCAGGAGAATGCACGGCTCAAAGCGGATCAGAGCCAGGGCCAGGCCTTCATCCAGTCGCAGGAACGGATGAAGATCATGGAGATCCAGAGCGACGAGCGCGTCGCGGCGCTAAAGGCCGAGGCCGATGCGAGGATTGCCGTGATGAAGGCGGAATCGGACGCGCGCATTGCAGCTTACAAGGCGGAACTGGCGGCGCGGGCAAAAGCGGGGGGGCCAGTTCTGATGGATTCCAGTGTGCCGACTGCCGATCATTGATTGCAACTCGAGATTTGATGTCAGACATCGCTGCTGCTGCATGCTGAACATGGCCGCTGGGAGCAGGAAAGTGCCGAGAGCAAATTGGTTGCGGCGGGACTATCTGATGGCGGCGCCAACGGGTCGATGCATCCGCGGGGTAGGATTATCGATCATGCTGGCTTCGGCTGCGGTGTCTGGCCGAGCCGTCGCCGACGAAAGCGAGAAGACCCCTCCCCAGACCGTAGGCCAAATCGTCGAGAAGTTCTTCGATGAGAACAAGACGTGCATCGATCTCACGGACGGGTGTTCCGTCTGCACGCGGCAGTGGGGAGAGGTCACTTGTTCAACGCCTGCGATAGCCTGCATTTCGCATGAGCTGCAGTGCACGAGAGAGGAGCGGCCGCCAGCGAAGGACGACGGTCGATGAAGCCAGTTGGGCGTGGCAATCTAAACCGCGATATCGCGGTAATGCTGCCCTGCCGGTCTTGAGAGTTCTGCACCGTCGGGTACCCGGCCGCCAGGGAACGGAATGGATACTCGGATCGCCTCGCTTCGCTCGGGTCCGAGTATGACGACAGCACCAATGGTGGTGCCAGCCGCGAACGCCGGTGGTTAGCGGAGCCCATCAATGCAACTCGTCATGCTCGGACCCGAGCCCGCGTGAGCGGGCGAGGTTGATCCGAGTATCCATTCCGTTCCCTCGGGGGCGGTCCCGCTACGGTGCAGAACCTGCGGCCCATGCATGAGGTCGATTGATCGTTGGTCCCGGGCCGGCGCCGGATTGGGACCGTAACGGAACGGATGCTCGGATCACCTCGCGCCGCTCGGGTCCGAGTATGACGAGCTTCCATGGCGATGCCAATCGGGAGCGCGGGTGGTCAGCGGAGCCCATCAATGCAACCCGTCATACTCGGACCCGAGCCCGCGTGAGCGGGGGAGGTTGATCCTGTATCCAATCCGTTCCGCCTGGGCCGACCACCGGCGGTGACAGTGATCCGCGTCAGCCGCAGCCGACAAGGAAGCGGCTCAACAGGCCCTTCGCAGCAATATTGTCCGCGTTGTCTCCCCAGTGCCGCACCTCGGCATGGACGACACGAATGCGGGCGAACGACAGAGCCATGAAAATCGAGAGGATGCTTGAATGCCCGATTTCGTCCTTGTCGCTAGGGATGGAACCCGCCACCGGATCACAGCTCCTGACGAGGCAGCTGCTCGGAAAGCGTTCGCCGAACAGCAAAGCGGCCAGTCAACGGAGGAGAAAGCCGGTGGACTTATGCCGGCTGCGGGTACTGGGTTGCGGCGCTTAGCCCAGGGTACGACCGGCTTCCCCGGGAGCGCCCGCGAAGCACAGTTTGCACTCGCCCAAGCGATAGCGCGTTGGCTGAATGCGCCGGGCGCGCAGGGCGCCATCGACGGGATCAACAAAGCGCGCCAGTTCCGTACCGTGCCGACAGTCGAGGAAGTGACCGCAGCAACGACAAAGGTCATTGGGCCACCATATGAGCCAAAAAACGTGCCCGAAGAATATGTGGCAACGGGGACTGAATTCCTGGGGGGCCTGTTTGTCCCCGGCGGTCCAGTCCGAAAGGCCGCACAATGGCTAATTCCGGCACTTGTTACCGAAACTGGTGGCCAGATAGCACGCCGGACAATTCCACAATACGAGCCGCATGTTCGCTTAGGATTGGGGTTGGGTGCGGAGTTTCTGCCTGGCGGCTTCGTGCGCATGGCTACAGGTCGGCACGTGATGCCCGCGCCAACCAGAACGGTCGGGACATTACAGCCTCCGAATGTTCCGGTAGTGGCTGGATCGATGACTGGTGGCGAGGGGCCGCGATATGTTGGGGGAGGCCCGGTCGAAGGCAAGCCTGGGGCAATTGCGGAGCAGGGCGCCTCCTTCCCCAATGCGATTCCGGAAAGCACGGTGGAAGGGGTGAGCTTTCTGCCGGCCCAGCCGCAGCAGAGCTTTCCCTCGGTGCCGCCCGATAGCAAACTGGCGAGAATACTTCGCGAAGCTGTGCAGCCATCGGTCCCCCACAGCCCAATCCCGCCCGATCACCCTGCTCGTGGTGTGCAGCCGGTCGAGAACAAGCCGGGGGTAATCGTCGACCCACAGGGCAATACCTTCACCCACACGGTACCGGATCGGGCCGCCATCGATTCCTATGGGGCGTTACACGAAGCCGATGCTGCGGCGAACGCGGCGGACAATGCGCCGCAGAACGTGCCCGTGATCACGACGCCACCCGAAAAATTGGACAGGTTGATGTCCGTACCTGCGCAGGCGAAACCTGGGACAGCGTCGGAATCGCCCCCTGACGAACTGGCAGGACTATTCCGCGAAGGTGTTCAGCCGAATGTGCCGCAAACGCCGATCCCGCGATATGATCCTCCTCGGGGGGTGTCACCGCGCGTTGCCGATCTGATCGTCAATCCCGATGTGCGCCAGAAGGTCATCGAGACGATCCATCGCGGTATCCGCATGGGCGGCTTGGACTGGTACAACGCCGAGCCGCTCAGATTGGCCTTCATCGACGAACTGGGCGAGGTCGCGGGTAACAGTCGGTTCGAGCATTTCATGGACCTCATTGCCGCCACGTCTGCACGTTCCAGAGTGCCGGAAAACGTGCGCAATGCTTCATACTACCTGACGTTGAACGGTAGGCGGCTGCCTGAGAAGAATCCTCAACCCTACGGTCATCTGGCCCAGAAGATGCACCGCAGCAACGTCGAGCGGGTATGGAGCGGGGGTCTAAATCCACTTACTCATGCAAAATCAGTAAGCATGGGCGCAAACGCGAAAGGCAACTATCTGCCGGTGACCATCGACATGCACGCCTACCGACTCCTGGCAATGCTGTCGGGCGACCCGCGCTTTCTCGCAACGTTCGTACCGACGAAGTCGGGTGTTCCGCGCAACATCAGGAAGGAGTTTACAGCCGGGCTGATCGGACCAGATGAACTGAGAGACCCCAATTTCTGGTTGCCACAACCAGGGAGGAATGAATATGCCGCCTTGGAGCGTTACTTTCAGGAAATCGCTCGCGAGTTGGGCCTGACGCCCGCGCAGGTGCAGGCAGCGGCATGGATTGGCGGCAGCGAACTGACCGGCCTCCGCTCCGATCCATTGAAGAACCTCATGGGTTTTTTCAAGGATCGACTTCTCTTGACGGCGAACGACAAAGGGATGGCCCCCCGGGACGTATTGAGGCGACTGATCCGTGCCGAATTACCCTTGATTGCCTTGGGCGGCGTGGCTCTGGCGCCACAGTTCCGGCCCCGCGAAGAAGGGCCCTCTGACGTTCCATCGGCGGCACCGTAGCCAAAGTCGATGGCGCTGGGACTCTGCTGCAGTGATTGCCGAAGCCAGGCCCTCTCGGCCGATCGAGCGAACCTGAATGCAGGCTTATGCTGAGCCCCTGGGCGCGCTTTTTGAGCCGCCTTTAGACCTCCCAAATTTCACCAACCACCAACGGAGTGATGATCGTCATGACCGACGAGCAAGATCCTTTTGCCGACGAACTGGACAATCCAGCAATCGAAGCGGGGGAGCCGATGGACGTCCACGCGGGAGCTGCCGCGCCGGGGGACACGATTGCAGAACCCGAGCCTGCCGAAGCGTTCGAGACCATCGAATATGACGGCAGGCAATACCAGGTTCCGGCCGCCCTCAAGGGCGGCTTTCTCATGCAGGCGGACTATACGCGCAAGACGCAGGAACTTGCCGAGCAGCGCCGGGGACTGGAGGATGTGGCGAGTCATGTCCGACAGCAGGCCCAGGTGAGCGAGGAGGAGATCACGTCGCGCGCCGCGCTCGTCGCTCTCGACACGGCGCTCGAGCAATACGCCCATGTCGATTGGGACCAGCTCGCCGCCAATGATCCGACCGGCGCCCAACAGCACTGGATGCGCTATCAGACCTTGAAGGAACAGCGCGGCCAGATCGCAGAAGATCTCCATCACCGGCAGGGCTGGCGGACCCAGATGGCGCAACAGGAGACTGCAAGGCGCTTCGAGGAAACCCAGGACTTTGCTCGCAGGCACATCAAGGGGTGGTCGCCGGAACTCGACCTCCAGATCATCGAATTCGCGCGGTCGAAGGGAGCGACAGACCAGAACCTGAGGGATGCCATGTCCCCCCTGGTCTACAACCTCCTTTACCTCGCCCGCATCGGCGAACAGGCCCTCAACAAAACCACCGCCCCCAAGGCTTCCGCAGGACGCGCCGTCCGGCCGCTTTCGCTGGTCGGCGGCCGTTCCAGCCCGTCCGCCGGCAAGTCGCTCGCCGACATGTCGATGGAGGAATACGCCGAGCATCGCGCGGCGCAGATGCGCCGGGGACGGTAAATCTCGCACCTCACACGGCGAGGAAGCGACCTCGCTGAAAGGATCTCTTGAATGGCAAATACCACTTTGACAGCGGACATCGTCGCCAAGGAAGCGGTGATGGTGCTCGACAACAACCTCGTCATGGCCAAGAACGTGTTCCGCGGCTACGAGGAGGACTTCACCAAGCGGGTCAACGGCTACAAGGTCGGCGACACGATCTCAATCCGCAAGCCGGCCGACTTCACCGTGCGTGACGGCCCGGTCATGTCCACCCAGGACGTGATCGAGGGCAAGACCCAGATCGTCGTCAACAAGCTCAAGGGCGTGGACTTCCAGTTCACGTCGCAGGATCTGACCCTCAGGATCGAGGACCTGTCCGAACGCGTCATCAAGCCGGCGCTGATCCAACTCGCCAACCAGATCGACCGGGACCTGATGGCGCTCTACGCTTCCGTGCCGTCCTGGGTCGGCACGCCGGGCGCCACCGTGAAGAACTACAAGGACTTCGCGCTCGCGCCGGAACGGCTCGACGAAGGTGCGGTGCCGACCGACGAGCGCTGCGCGATCCTTTCCCCGGCCGACCATTGGGGCCTGCTCGGCTCGCAGACCGCGCTCTACATCCAGGATGCCGCGAAGGGCGCCTACCGCAACGGCTCGCTCGGCACGATCGGCGGCCTCGACACCTATATGTCGCAGAACGTGCCGACCCACACGGTGGGGGTGGCGACCGGCACGCCGCTGGTCAACGGGGCCGACCAGAGGTCGACCTATGCCGCGGTGAAGGACAGCAACCAGCAGACGCTCGTCACCGACGGCTGGACCGCTTCGGCCAACGGCATCCTCAAGGCGGGCGACGTGTTCACCATTGCCGGCGTCTTCGCCGTCAACCCGGTGACGAAGGCCCGGCTGCCCTTCCTGCGCCAGTTCGTGGTGGTGTCGGACGCCGATGCGGACGGCGCCGGCAACGCTTCGCTGACGATCAGCCCGGCCATCATCGACAGCGGCGCTTTCCAGACGGTGAGCAACGCCCCGGCCGACAATGCGGCGATCACCGTGGCGGGCGCGGGCGGCGACACCTATCGCCAGAACCTCGCCTTCCACAAGAACGCGTTCTCGCTGGTGATGGTCGATCTCGAGAGCCCTCCCGGCGCCGTCGAGGTGGCGCGGCGGGCCTATAACGGCACGCGCGTGCGCGTCATTCCCGTCTATGACGGGGTGAACGACGTTTCGAAATGGCGTCTGGACGTGCTTTACGGCGTGAAGGCCGTCGATCCGCGGCTGGCCACGCGCATGAGCGGCGGGGCGCCAGCTTGACCGCCGAGCGCAAAAAGGGGCGGCCTTCGGGCCGCCCCTCCCGCAGGGAGCCAATGAACTCGAATGTTACGGCGATTTGCGCGACCTGGATGTATTCGATGCAAGGCGCGCGCCTGTTCGAGGCGGGCGAGATCATTCCCGCCGGATTCGTGGATACCCCAGCCAAGGTGATGCCCGATGGCGCTGACTAACTATGCCGAGCTGAAGGCCGCGGTCGCCAACTGGATGGCGCGCGCCGATCTGCCGGGCGAGGCGGCGGACTTCGTCGCGCTGGCCGAGGCGCGGCTCAACCGGGAGCTCGATCCTGTGCGGCTCGAGGCTTCGTTATCCGGAGCCGCGGGATCGCGCGTCGTCGACATCTCGCAGCTGTCCTGCGAGCACCCGATCACGCTCTTCCTGGCGCGGCCAGGCGTCAACGAGGTCGAGCTCACGCCCAAGGCTTCCGGCACGTTTCCGCTGGTTGCCACCCCGGGCCGCCCCCGCTTCTGGGCGAGGGAGGGGGAGGCGATCGGTTTCGACCGGGTCCTCGACGAGAACTATTCCTTCCGGCTGCATTTCTCGCAATGGCACCGCCTGTCGGACACGACGCCGACCAACTGGCTGCTCGCCAATCATCCAGACATCTATCTCGCCGCCGTGCTCGTCTGGGGCGGGTTGTTCATCCGGGACAGTCCCTACGCCGCCCAATTCCAGGCCGTGCTCAATGCCGGCCTGCCCGAGGTGAAGAACGTCATCGCTCAGTCCAAACGGGGCAACCTCACCGTCGACCCCATGCTTCAGCGCATCGGCGAGCCCTTGCGCGGAAGCATTAGTTCTTATGACCCTGGATGTTGACACATCCAGGGTGCCTCAGTCGCCGGCGCGACCCATCCGGGTCGCTTGGCTTTCGCGCCAACAGGCGCGGCGCGCGGTCGCGCGCTGGAATGACCGATGGGTTCCCATCGGCCATTCATAACGCAGCGGATGTCGAATGGCCCTGATCTCTTTCGCTAACTATGCGCCGGACCGTTCCTCCTTCGATCCGGATGTCGCCGATTCACTGGAGAACGTCCTGCCGATCCATGGCGGATACGGGCCGTTTCCCTCCTTCACGGCGCTGTCGCAGCCCCTCCCGGAGCGGCCGCAAGGCTCGTATCTCTCTTATGTCGTCAACGGCAACTACCTGCTGTTCACCGGCACGGCGACGAAGCTCATGAGGTTCGACGGCGCCACGCTGGGCTGGATCGACGTCTCCAGGGAGGGCGGCTACCTGACGCCGGCCTCCGAGCGCTGGTCCTTCACGCAATATGGCTCGTGGCTGATCGCGACCAACGGCGTCGATCCCGTCCAATATATCGACCTCAATTCGCCCGTGCGCTTTGCCGACCTCGCGCAGGACGCGCCGCGCGCCAAGTTCGTCGGCTCGATGGGCGATTTCGTCATGCTGGCGCATCTGGCGACGAACCAGCGAATGGTGCAGTGGTCGGGTCTCAACCAGCCGCAATTCTGGACGCCGCGGCAGAGGTCTTCCGACTTCCAGGCATTCCCCGACGGCGGCGAAATCATGGGATTTGCCGGTGGGGTGAACGGCTGCGTGATCTTCCACGCCGAAAGCGTCCGGGAGGGCAAGCTGGCGCTGGAGACGCCGATGGTGATGACCTTCCAGCAGACGCTCACCAACCATGGCTGCATGGCGCCGCGGTCGGTCGTTGCGACCGGCGGCGGCATCTTCTACCTGTCGGACGACGGCTTCTACCGCTACGGCGTGCCGCCGGTCGGCATCGGTATCGAGCGGGTGGACAATTCCTTCATCGACGACATCTCGCGCCAAGAGATCTACAACGTCTATGGCAGCGAGGATCCCAACCGGAAGATCGTCTACTGGGCCTATCGCTCGATCGGCAACACGCTCGAGAACTCCTTCGACAAGGTGCTGCTCTACCACTACGGCGTCGACCGCTGGTCGTTGCTCAAGCCCAACAGGATCATGACCGGGCTGATCGATGCGACCACGCCGGGCTACACGCTGGAGAGCCTGAGATCGCTCGGCATTCCGCTGGATCAGTTGCCCTTCTCGCTGGACAGCCGCGCCTGGAGCGGCGGCACGCCGACGATCGCCGCCTTCGACACCGATTTCCGCCTGGGCTTCTTCTCCGGCGATCCGCTGCCGGCGACGCTGCAGACGGGCGACGTCCAGTTGACGACCGGCGGGCGAAGCTTCGTCAACGGCTTCACGCCGCTTTGCGACGCCTCGATCGTCTCGGGCCGGATCGCGGTCAAGGACCGGGCAGGCGGCCCGTCGAGCTGGAGCAATCCAGCCACATTGTCGGAACGCACCGGCCTCATACCGATGCGTTCCAGCGGCCGCTTCCATCGTTTCGAGGTGACCATCCCATCCGGCCAGCAATGGACGGCCGTCCATGGCGTCGAGCCTGACGCGCAACCCGAGGGCCAGCAATGACAGGAAAGCAGCGACAGATGGCAGAGTTACAGCCAAGGCCGTTCGGTGAGTTGAAGCCCTACAATCCGTCTCTGCGCGAGCGCATCGGCTGGGGCGCGTCCGATCTGGCGGCTGCATTGGGCGTCGGTCGATATGGCCAGCAGGACATTTCGCGCGCAGTCGGTGAATTGGTGGACTTCATACCCTTTGTCGGCGAAGGGGCGGGGGCAGATGAAACCAGGCGAGCGTGGAACAGGGGGAGCTATGTCGAGGCCGGTTTGCTCGGGCTGGGAACGCTCGCTGGATTGGCGCTCGTCGCCGGAGATTTTGCCGGCAAAGGCATGAAAAAGCTGGCGAGTCGCTCGGTGAACATTTACGCTCTACCGATCAAACCAGCCAGGGCATTCGAACTTGACTACCCCTTCGGAGCCAAAGCGGATGAAACCGGAAGACTCCTCGAAGACATTGACGGTCGACCCCTCACCGCCGAAAGAGTTGTCGGCCGAAGAGCGGTGGGCGGAGAAGATGTCCCCCTCCTACCGTCGGAACATGACGCCGTCACAGAGGCAGCGATTGGCTCGCGGCCTGCGGCGGTCGAGGCAAAAGCGCTTCCAAGAAGGTCAGTCGGAACCTACGTAGAGGGTTATTCTCCCACTGGCGATCCTGAACGCGACATTTACGTCCTCAAGACACTTCCCCCCGAGAAGAAGGACATGGTCGTGGCTCACGAGATGGGTTACATGTTCGACAGCCTCGCACGCGAATGGAAATCGGACCCGAAGGCCAATATTCCCAAGGGTGCGAGATCGGAACTCAATTTCGTCTACAACGACCTCAACAATCCCGACCTGAATATGGCCCGCCAGCGCGGCGCCGACGTCGAACGCACTCCTCGCAAGGTTTACAATGGGTACAACCCGGAGGATCTCGACTACAAAGCCGGCCCTGAGGCCGATGGGGAACTCGCGGCCGAATTTGGGCGGGCCTATCTGGCTGACCCGAATTACGTCAAGACGGTAGCGCCCAAGGCCGCGAAATGGTGGAGGGAGCGTGTCAATCCCCATCCGCTGTTCAAGGACATCATCCAGAACAGCCTTGCCGCGGCGCTGGCGCCGGCTGGCCTGATGGGCACCCTCGCCGAACGGGATAAGCGATGAGCGGGAACTTCGTTTCCGATGCCTGCCGGCTGGTCGGCGCGCATCTCGCGGGGACGACCAACACCACCGTGTTCAGAGCGGTCGGCTACATCCAGGTGATCGGGCTCAGGCTCGCCAACGTGACCGGTACCCCGGTGGCCGCGACCGTAAGCTGGTTCAGCTCCGGCGCCGAGGAGGAATACCGGTTGCTCTTCCAGCATGCGGTGCCGGCCAACGGACAGCTCTGGCTGCCGCTCGAAGCCTTCGCGCTCGCCGAGAACGACGAGATCCGTGCTCAGGCGGGCACGGCGAACGCGCTTGACGTCATCTTGTCCATTTCAGAAGTACCGGGGAGATCGGGTTAATGGTGGGGGCAGGCCAGTTGAAGAAGTCGGCCAAGCCTGCCGCGCCAATGCCGGCCGGAAGTTTTGGGAAGTTGAAGCCCTCCAGCCCGACTCTCGGCGAGCGGATAGACATCGCACCAGGCAACCTTGCTTCGAGAACGGCGCGTTGGGAGTGTCCCTGTACCGGCTACGAGTTGCGCCCTACGACTTTCTGGGTTTTCCGAGGAGCTCGTATGACGAGCGCAGAATCGGCGTAACGACCAACGGCATCGGTCGCTCTTGCGAGGGCATAGCGCAGACGTCCAACCCGAGCGGGTGGCGCGCATCTGACAGCAATCCCCAACATCAACGCGTCCAAGACAGTCGACTGGGTCCAGTAGATCGGATTTCGGCGCGCCTCCTCATTCGCCGGACGCGCGGGGGAACTCAACGATTTCTGGACGGCCCAAGACGGACGGGAGGATTCCGGTCCTCCCTTCTTCATTGAAGGACAGTCTCCGAACGACACACCCATTCGCCCATCCAGGCGCGGCAGGGCCGCTTCGGAAGCGACTTTCACCAACATTTCGAGGGCGAGCTCATGAGCGGGAACTTCGTTTCCGATGCCTGTCGGCTGGTCGGCGCGCATCTCGCGGCGACGACCAACACCACCGTGTTCAGGGCGGTCGGCTACATCCAGGTGATCGGGCTCAGGCTCGCCAACGTGACCGGTACCCCAGTGGCCGCGACCGTAAGCTGGTTCAGCGCCGGCGCCGAGGAGGAATACCGGTTGCTCTTCCAGCATGCGGTGCCGGCCAACGGCCAGCTCTGGCTGCCGCTCGAAGCCTTCGCGCTCGCCGAGAACGACGAGATCCGTGTTCAGGCGGGCACGGCGAACGCGCTCGACGTCATCTTGTCCATTTCAGAAGTACCGGGGAGATCGGGTTAATGGCGGGGATATTCAACCTGTTGGAGGAAGGCGAACAGCGCAAGGGGCTCCCGGCCTCGATAGAGAGGAATAACAAGCCTCGGCCGTCGGAGAGTGGCGGTGGCGTGCTTGCCGCGTTCAAACGATTCTTCGCCCCCACTTCCTTGGAAGAGGTTTATCGCCAGAAGTATGGCGCCGACTCGCGGATGCCGACTCTTTCCGAGAACGCCGCGGTTGGAATCGGTTCGGGGCTGAAGGCGCTGGGTGTACCGAAATACACAGCCGAGGATTACGGACGGCGCACGCGAGATCTACTCGATTGGACGCCCTTCGGGATACTGACCGCCAAAGAAGAGTCGGCTCGCGCCCTGGAGCGCGGGGACATTCTCACTGCTATATTCTCTGGCGCCGGCTCAATCCCGGGCGTTGGCCGCGCAGCCGGCAAAGTGGGCAATGGAGCGGCAAAGACATTCCGCCATCCGATCAGCCTAACCAAGCTAAGGCGCCCCGTGGAAGAGATGAACGCGACCTATGGCAGCGAGCGGATCTTGAAGCCTGACGAGATCATTTGGCCGGAAAGGCTGCAGGGCGGCATCATCATCCCCGCCGTTGGTGACCGTACGATCGCCGGAAAGGAACTGGTTGGCATCAATGACTACCGGTTTGAACAGCCGGTCAACTTGCAGGGCGGTTTCAAAATCATGCGCGATAATCCGGATGTGTGGGCATCGGAAGCGGGCGCCCTTTCGAGGCTATCCGACCGTGTCGATTGGGCGGGGGAGGCGGGTGTTCCGGTTTATCTGATGTACACATCGATGGGCCCGCGCTCACTCGACTACAGCCGGATGATGACGGAGGCTATCCGGGAACAGATGAAGCTCGCTCCAGTGACAAAATTGGCCAAGACATCGTTTGATGCTCATATGCGGCTAAGATATCCCGATTTTCCGGGTGTTGACAATTTGACGGACCAATGGATGGCAAAACCGGGAGACGCGCGAACCTATCTCGCGCAATTGATGGCCCAGGACAGGTTCCAGAAACTCGGTTTCCCTGACATTGCCTCGACGCGGTACGCATTGACAGAACCTGAATTGCTCAACCGCTTATCCGGAGCTTCGGGATCTGCCATAGCACAAGTCTTTCCGGGGGCCGGAATCAACACGAACCCGTTGGTGCCGCATCCGACCTACAACGCAACGTTACCCGGGATTTATCTCGGCAGCTTCATGAAGCCGATCCCGCGCGAGATCATGTTTTCCAACTGGGCGGCGACACGCCCCGTTCGCGAGAACCGGGCCCATGCCGATCGCTCAATGCTGTTGGGCAATGTCTGGCAATTCGCCGATCAGCAGTGGCTCGACAGAATCATGAATTTTCTGAGGAGTCCGGAAGGACAGAAATACGGCATCGGTGGCGCTGTCGCAGCCGGCCTACTTACACAGGAACAGGCGCAGCAATTCTTTAGTCTGCGGGACGGTCAACCTGAGGGTACGGACGGCACTTCCGTGAATCCTGAAACCTAGCAGAACCAAATCCTTTCGAGAGGGGAGGCTTATCGTGCTGACCATCCGTCTTTCCACCACCATGACGGCGGTGGAGATGGCCCCGCTGTGGCCGGGCATCGTGGGCTGTCTGGAGAGATACTGCCGCCGCTTCTCCGACGAGGAGAGCGTCGCGCACATCCTCCAACAATGTGCAGAAGGACGCCGCCAGCTCTGGATCGTCACCGATGAGAGCGGCCGGGTGATCCTGACGCCGGTGACGGAGATCGTGGCGATCGACGCCACCGGCAAGAAACAATTGCTGCTGGCGGAAGTCGGCGGCGAGCGGCTCGCCGAATGCATGCCGCTTCTCCTTCAAATCGAGGAATGGGCGGCACGGGAACATGGGACGACGGAAGCTCAGCTCGTCGGCCGCAAGGGCTGGAAACGGCTGCTGCAGCCGCTCGGCTACCGGGAAACCGCAGTCATCTGGCGCAAGGGATTGTGACATGGGAAAATCGACCACTTCCAAGCAGACAAACGAACCGCCGGCATGGGCCAAGCCCCTGCTGACGAAGGCCGCTTCCGAAGGGATGCGGCTCTACGATGCCGGCGTCGGCTACAATGTCTATGACGGGCCGACCCAGGCGCCCCTCTCGGATGCGACCCTGGGCGGTATGAACAAGCTCCTGGCCGCCACTGGATACACCGGAGCTCCGGTCTCGAACGAAGGCATCAATTCGCTGATCCCAGACATCCGCCCGATGATCGAGCAGGCCGCACAGCGCAACGCGCAGGTGCAGGCCGCACAAGGGAAACCGTCGTCGTTGGATCTCGATCGCTTCATCCCGGCGTGGGTCAAGGGCGGCCTCCAGTCCGACAATCCGCTCCTGAAACATGGGGCCCAGCGTTGGATGGATGCGAACTACAACAATCCGAACCTGACACCGATGCAATGGAACGTGGAACAGCCGGGTAGCCGCGGCATGATGGATGGGCGCTGAGATGGGCAACGCGACGAACAGCAGCCAAGGCAAGTCCAGCGCGACCGGCACCAACACCGGCCAGCCGGCATGGAGCCAGCCGGGCACCGATGCGTACAAGCAGATGAACCAACAGTTCCAGACCGGGCCGATGGCCGTCGCCAATCAGACGCTCGCCCAGGGCGGGCAGGGCGCGACGATGCAGAACGTCATTGGCCAGATCATGGGTGGCGGCGGTTCGAACGACTGGATGAACCAGGCGGCCAACCATTTCCAGAACCCCGGCCAGGTCACCGTTCCGGGCCAGGTGAGCGAGCAGAATTACCAGAACATCTACAATCAGGCCGGTCAGCCTGGCGCGGCGGAGCACTATCTGAAGGGCACCGCCCAGGGGCAGTATCTGGGCGGCTCGCCCTATCTCGACGACATCATCGCCAAGGGGGCGCAGGACGTCGCGACCCAGACGAACCAGATGTTCGCGGCCGGCGGACGCTACGGCTCGGCCGCCCATCAGGGCACCGTGTCGGACTCGGTCGCCGGCTATGCCAACCAGCTGCGGAACCAGAACTACAGCCAGGAGCGCGATCGCCAGATCCAGGCCGCGGGCGCGCTGGAGAACGCCCAGCAGGCCCGGCTCGGTCTGCAGAGCGGTGCCGCGTCGGGCCTCGCCGGCATTCAGGGCCAGAACATCGGCAACAGCATGAACGCGCAGTCGCAGAACATCGCCAATCGGCTCGCCGCCGCAGGGCAACTCGGCGAGCTCGGGCAGCAGCGCTTCAACAACATGATGGGCGCCGCCGGCCTCGAGAACCAGGGCTTCAACAACATGCTGGGCATGATCGGACAGCTCGGCAATATCCAGAACAACAAGATCTTCGACGCGCAGCAGCAGATGGGCATCGGCAACCAGATCGACCAGCGCACGCAGCAGCAGCTCACCGACCTGATCAACCAGTGGACCCAGACCGACACGACGCCATGGCAGCGCCTCGGCGGGCTGCTCTCGACGGGCACGGGAACGGCGGGGAATTGGGGGACGCAGACCACGAAATCGACGCAGCCGCTGAATCTCGTCGGCATTCTCGGCGGGCTGGCCGAGCTCGTGAAGGCGTCCGATCGCCGGCTGAAGGAGGACATTCGCCGCGTCGGCACGCTGGATAACGGCCTGCCGGTCTACGCCTACCGCTACAAGGGCGAGGCGATCACGCAGATCGGCCTCATGGCGGACGAGGTGGAGCTCGTATACCCGGAAGCGGTGGTGGAGACGGTGGGCGGCTTCAAGGCGGTGAATTACGAGATGGCGGTGATGTAGGCCGCGGATCCAAGGACTGACCATCGCTCAGCATCGCGCCGAAACACCGATTTGTGGCGCTGAGCCCTGGTCCGGCAAGAGCGACGCGCTGGACCGGCATCGGTTCGCTCCGATGCCTCAGTCCACCCCTTCATCCAGAAGGACGGCTTAGGCGCCCCGGCGGCTCATTGTTCGCCGGAGGCGGCGCATGCGTGTTCTCGTCAAACTTCACAAAGGCTTATGAGCGATGGCGAACAATTTTCCGTTCCCTTCCACCTTCCCTGTCCCTGTTCCCAGTGAGACAGAGCTAAGGGCACGGCAGCGGCAGCGAGAAGCTGAAGATGCCTTCAGGAACAGGCAGCCCGGCCCCCTTCCAGAGCGGGACAATCGGGCGGGGAAAGTTGACGCTTTCATGCGAGGCGTGGCCGACCAGTCCTCATATGGCACTGCGGATGAATTGGCGGCGTCACTTAGCAGCGGCTCTATCGTCGGCCTTACTCCAAATCTGTATGGAAACTACGAGGATAACCTGCAATGGCAACGCGCGATCGACGCGGACGATAGAAACCACCGATATCCCTATCGTAAGTTCGGACAGATCCTCGCGAAAATGATGCTAAGGAAAGGCGACGTACTCGCCGACGCTCTTTACGGTTTCGGGAGCGGACAGGGCGGATTCGGGAATCGTGCGAAGAATGCCTGGAACGAGGTTCTTAAAGGCGTCTTCTGGAATAGCGTCGGCGAAACGGGGTCACGGCCGGCCAAAGCTGGTTGGGAACGGGTCAAAAACCAGATGGATCTGGACAAGAGCCCGGTTGGAAGGAAAGTCTCGCAAAAGATCGAGAAGTGGGCTCCCGCGGCCCGGGACGCATTCCTGGACGTTGCCGGAGACCGGGTCGACAGTTGGATGAATTCTATCGCTGGCGAAGCAGGGGCGAAGCCGGTGCCGCCACCTGAAACGTCGAATCGTGCCGTCACGAGTCTGCCGCCCGACGAGGCGAACCGGCAACCCCGGAACACTCCCGAAAGTGTTGGGCTGCCGGCCAATCCCCTGGCAGCGAGATTTGGTCCCAGGCAGGCCGGTTCGAGTATTGCGCTGAGCATGCCGCAACGCATGGCATTGATAGAGGCCGCGCAACATCGGGCCGGTCTTCCCGCCGATTGGCGAGAACGCGTCATTCGCGACGTGATGAGCGGGGTGCCGCAACGGCGCCAGCCGCTCGAAATCACGATAAGGCCCCCGCGTCGCCAGCAGTTCTGAGAGTTGTCCACCATTCCCTTCGGAGAAACGACATGACGTCTCTGCTGACCTTTCCACCCCAAGGCCCGCGGGGCTCACAAACACAGGCGAACACCGGCCCGCTAGAGCCGCGTGCCCAGCAGACTCCCAGGGATCCCTGGGCCGGGTTGCGGGAAGCCGATGTCAGGCGGAACGGCTTGTTCGAGCTGCTGAAGACCGCCGACGAGAGATTGAGCCCGCTGCTCTCCGCATTGACCCCTGCGGCGGGAAACGCGCCACCTGAACCCCGACCGATGCCGCCCGCGCCACAAATCGTGCCGCCTCTTGGCGAACAGGTCGCCAAATTCTTGGAGAGTCGACGGCGCGAGGGCGGTACCAAGGGGATAGTGTAGGAGGTCGTCACGTCGGGAAGTTCCTAGCGTCGGAGCAAGCTCGCCGGCGACAACGATGTCGCCGGTTGATGGTTGGAAACAATTCCCGGTGTGATATGCAAACGCGATTTCAACGCGGAAAAGATTGTCTTGGATAGAATTGCTCGAAAGGTGTCGCTCTACGCAGACGAGATGCTATTTGCGTTTCGTGCACCGCGGTCTATCGGGGATAAGCTGCGACTGATGTGCAGCACGCTAGCATTCCACTACCGCAACTGGCGCGCGGCACCGATTGATCCGGGTCCCAGAATGCGGATTGATCTTGACATTGAAGGCTATGGCTCCACCATCACGTTGCGGCCTCGTGACGGTGACATAGCGGTATTTCACGAGATTTTCGTTCGCAGGGCCTATGACATTCCGTCGGATTTACTGCCGCCCTCAAGCGTTCGGACAATAGTGGATGCTGGATCTAACATCGGCATCACGTCCCAATATCTCGCGGGGCGTTATAGGAATGCCCGCGTCTTTAGTATTGAGCCGAACCCCGATAACTTCGCTTTATTGCAGGAGAACGTGACGAGCGAGCCCCGGATTGTACCTATACAAGCATGTGTGACCGCAAAACCCAATCAAGCGGTTTTTATCACAACCGGCGGGCGAGGCTCGCATTTCCAGATGAATTCTCATGGGGACGGTGTCTGCGTGAGGGGCATCAGTCTTAATCAGCTCTGCGAAGAGCGTGGGATCGATCATATCGATTTGCTGAAGGTCGATATCGAAGGAGCCGAGGTTGAGCTCTTTGGCGATGGTTCTTTTCTCCCGAAGGTGCGAATAATCGCGGCTGAGATCCACGGCGATTACGATCTTGAGCGGTTTAATGCAGATCTTTCGAGATGGGGATTTAGGGCTTGGGTCAATCACAATTCCCAAGAACAAGGCCTCGTCTTGGCGGCGCGAGCATAGCTTCGCTCGAATTTCACCGGTTATTACGTCATATCTCAGTTACTGAGAGGCTGTAGGCGCTAACATAGCCAACAGCGGCGGCGAGAGCACTCGCATTAGTGCCAGGAAGGCTCGAGAGATATATCGCTTCTTATGGGGAAGCCGCGGCCGCTTGCACCGAGCGTCCCTTGAGGCTGCCGCCTCGGTTCCCAACGAATGCGGGAGGCGGGAAGATCGCAGGTCTGCGTTTCCGTTCGCCTCACCGAAGGAACGGCCAAAATCCTCGCTATTTCGTCGGACACCCAAGTCTCTGCCGCAATACTCGTCGACCATTGCCGGCTCGATGCTCGGCGGCAGCGCACCTAACACAGCTTAGGAGATCACGATGCCCGGAAGCATTTACGATTGGTCCAAAGTCGCTGGCCAAAATGACGTTGCTGATGCCAACATCGATTGGCGGGAAGGACAGTTCCCCGACACGGTCAACGATTCCGCTCGCCAAATGATGAGCCGCAGCGCCGAATGGCGCGACGACATCACCGGCACGCTCACGGCTGGCGGCACGGCCAACTCTCTGACGCTGGCCGCAAATTCGGCGTTCACGTCACTAGCAAATGGGCGGATGCTTACTTTCCGCGTCGTCATGGATAACACTGGGCCGGTCTCTCTCAACGTCAATGGACTTGGTTCCAAGGCCATACGAGCCATGGGCGCGGCTGGAGATGTCGACCTTGTGGCCCGCGACCTCAAGTCGGGTGGGCTTTACACTATCATGTACTCAGCATCTGGAAACGGAGGCGCAGGTGCATGGATTTTGGCGGGTGCTAACAAGGCCATCGGCGGTGATCGCATCGACGCCTTCCCGATGGGAACTCGGATGCTCTTCCAGCAATCTACTGCGCCTACCGGATGGACAAAAGACACGACCCAGGACAACAAGGCGCTGCGCCTGGTTAGTGGAAGCGCGACATCCGGAGGCTTGGTCAGTTTCACGACCGTTTTTTCCAGCGCGCGCCCAACTACAATCGTTACTCAGGGTGGCACGGTTGGTGGAACGGCCTTGGCTGTGGCCCATCTGCCGTCGCATGCTCACGGGCCTGGAACTCTGTCAGGCTCTACCTCGACTAATGGCAATCATGCCCACGGGCCGGGCAACCTAACTGGCAATACGTCGGTAAATGGCAACCACAGTCACGCCATGTCAAACAACGCGGCGGTCATGACCTATGTAGGTTCGGGCGGCAACGTGGGGGTTACTGAGGGACAGGTCATGTTCGGCACGTCTATCAGGGCTGCCGGCGACCACAATCACTCCGTTGTCGTCAGCGCAGGCGCGACGGCTGGGGCAGGCGACCACAATCACACCGTGGCGCTTAACGGTGGCACGACAGCCGCCCAAGGCTCCGGGCAGACCCACACCCACAGCTTCACGGGTGACGCCCACTCCCACACGATCGATCTCGCCGTCCAGTATGTCGACGTGATCGTCTGCGAAAAGGCGGCGTGATCATGCAGCTCAAGGTCGGAGAATTCTGTCCGCTCATCGGCAAGGACTGTGTTCAGCTTCAGTGCAAGTTCTTCTGCAAGATCCAGGGCAAGGACACCAACACAGGCAAGGATGTCGAGGAGTGGAACTGCGCCGTCGCCTTTCTGCCGCTTCTGCTGATCGAGAACAGCGGGCAGCAGCGGCAGACCGGCGCGGCGGTCGAGAGCTTTCGCAACGAGATGGTGAAGGCCAACGAGGTGAACCAGCAAGTTCTGCTGGCGCGGATGCGCGGCGTGGCCACGCCGCTCCTCGAGGGCTGAGCCATGCCGTCCATTTTCTCTGCCGATTGGCGCAACGAGGTCGACAAGGAACTGCAGGGCAAGGCCGACAAGGCGACATCGCTTGCCGGTTACGGCATCACCGACGCTTATACCCAGGCTCAGACTGACGCGGCCATCGCCGATGTCTTGGTCGATTTTTCAGACGAACTCGACCAGAAGGTCGACAGGAGCGAGGCCGCGTCTTTCCTGCGGGCCGACGGGACTGTCGTTGCCGACAAGCTTACGATTGGCTCCAAGGGGCTCAACTTCGGCAGCCAAACAGTCGCCGAGCCCACGGACGTGTCGCGACACATCGCACTCTACAGCACGACATATGGTTTCTCCGTCTCGGACGGCACGTTGAACTACATGGCGGGAAACACACGCCACGCTTTCTATTTGGGCGGCACGATGCGCGCGGCCTTCCTGGCTGCCAATATCTACTACATCGACAATGACGGCGTGTCGCGCGGCGTGTGGCACTCGGGGAACTTCAACCCGGAGACCAAGCTGAACCTCTCCGGCGGTACGATGACGGGCAAGCTCATCGGCCTGCCGTACAACGGTAATCCCAGTCAGACCGATGGCAATGCCGGTTTCGAAATCCGGAACGTTGGAGGTTCGGGTGACGCTGGCCTCGCAGTCCTGGCGTTCCATTGTCAGGGCACCTTTGGCATGAAAGTCCACCTTCGCAACGACGGAACCTTCGGCTGGGGCGGGTGGTCTTCCGCAGCTTGGCGGTTTTATCAGCAGGCGAGCGGCAATGTCGTCGCGTCCGGCAACATCACGGCTTATTCCGATCCGCGCCTCAAGGATGACGTGGAGCGCATCCAGAATGCCCTCTCCATCGTCAGCCAGTTGGATGGCGTGCGCTTTACATGGAATGGGAAGACGACCCTCATCGGCCGCCCGGGCGCGCGCGACATCGGCGTCCTTGCAGACCAGGTCGAGGCCGTCCTTCCGGAGATTGTCGACCGCTCGATCGAGGACGAAGCCAACGGTGGCGAGCGCTGGCGCGTGGTCGCCTATGACAAGCTCGTGCCGGTTCTGATCGAGGCCGTCAAGGAGCTCGCGGCCCGGGTGGAGGCGTTGGAGGCTGGCCGATGACGCTGCCTGCCAGTGGGCCGATCAGCCTCTCTCAGGTCAATGTGGAGTTGGGCCGGCCGGCGACCCAAGCGATCAGTCTGAACGACGCCGAGGTCAGGCGGCTCGCCAGCGTCCCATCAGGGGCGATCTCGATGAGCCAGCTCCGCGGCAAATCCAACATCGTGCGCGAACCCGCGAGCGGGGAGATCTTTGATGCCGGCACGAATTGGTCCCCATCCCTGGTCACCAGTTGGACCTTGACCTGGGCCGGCACGCGCATCGGCACGAATATTCAAGGGAACTCCTACACCTCCGGTGTCTGGACCTACTATCGGGGATCCATCGCTCATCCCCGCCAGATCTGGAACGACCAAACGCAATCATGGAATACGATCAACGAATACGGGGCATGGCGGACGCGCATCGGCCCATGACATCAGGAGACAGGCACATGGCGCTCGATGCAGCGTGGGAGTTCACCCGGCTCAAGGGCGACGGCGGGATGATCCGCGCCGTGGACTGGTCCATCACCTGGACGGACCCGGACTATCCGGGGACTGAAATCGTGTCCTCGGGGATCACGGCCGAGGGCGTGGAAATTCGGGCAGACTCCGCAACGAAAGCTCAGGTCGAAGCTGCAATCACGGCCGCCCTGGGCAGCAAGCTCGATGCGATCCGCGCCCATGTGGCGGAAACGATGCCCGCCCAGCACCGATGGGAAAGCATGCAGGTGATCGAACTCCCCGGCATCGTTGCGCCCGCGGCCTGAACGCCGGGAAAAAAGACTCCTCATCGAAAGGAAGGCCTCATGGACCTCAAACAGGGCCACACACCCCTTATTGTCTCCGAATGCCTCAAGCGAGGCATCCTGCGCAACCAGTGCGCCTACATCCTCGCCACCGCCTGGCACGAGACCGGCCAGTATCGGTACATGCGTGAAATCTGGGGGCCGACCGCCGCCCAGAAGCGATACGAGGGCCGCACGGATCTCGGCAATGTCGTAGCCGGCGACGGCAAGAAATTCATGGGCCGAGGCTTCGTCCAGATCACCGGGCGCAGGAACTATGCCGATTGGTCGCGTCGCCTCGGGCTCGACCTGCTGGAAGAGCCGCAGCTTGCCGAACGCCCCGACATCGCCGTCCGCATCCTCGTCGAAGGCATGACGCTCGGCACTTTCACCGGCCGGAAGCTGGAGGATTTCGTCGATCTCCGCAAAAGCGACTACGTCAGCGCCCGGCGGGTGGTGAATGGCACTGATCGCGCGGATCTGCTTGCCGGTCATGCCCGAGAATTCGAGGCGGCGCTGAAGGACGCCCGCTACGGCGTCGATGACGCCAGCCCCGCGCCCTCGGCATCGAAGCCCAAAAAGCCCGAGGGCAAGGGCATCCTTGCCACGCTCCTCCGTTGCCTCGTCTCGCTGTTCCGCAAGGGAGCCTGAAACATGTCCGCAGTGCTTTCCCGTATCATGCTCCGGTACGTCGCCGGCGCCTTCGTTGCGAAGGGGCTGCTTGGAGTCGGCGATGTGAGCACGCTGCTTACCGACCCCGACGTCACGGCTCTTGTGGAAATGGCGATCGGCGCCGGCATCGCTCTGGCGACCGAGAGCGCCTACGCGCTCGCCAAACGCCTGGGGTGGCGGACATGAGCTCCTGGCTTCTCGCGGCCGGCGGCGCCGCCGCGGCTCTCCTCTTCACATTCATCCAAGGCCGCCTCTCCGGGGCCAATGCCGAGCGCAACGCCAATCGCGCCAAGGACGCCGACGCCTATGAAACGCACCTGCGGGAAATCGCCGACGCTGCCCATGCTCGCAGCGCTGTCCGTCCTGGCGGCGTGCCAGACGACAAGTACCGGCGGGACTAAGGCCGTCTGCTCGATCTTCCCGCCGATAACTTTCTCGAGTCGGGACACGCCGGAAACAGTGACCCAGATCCGCCGTCACAACGCTGGTTACGAGAGCTATTGCCGATGAACGAGATGATCGATCGGACGACCCACTATGTCGCGGCAGGCGCGGTGATGTCGCCCTGGTGGCTGCCGTCGCTCGCCGACGTGTCGGAGATGGCGGCGCTCTTGCTGCCGATCGCCGGCCTGCTCTGGATATTGGTGCAGTTCGTGGTGCTCGTGCTCAGACGGAAGTGAGTTCTGCGCTCCGGACCCGTTCGCGGCTTCGCCCCTTCCGCCAAGCCTCTCTTCGTCCGGCGCATCGCCGAAAAGGGGGAAACCTTCCCTTTAGGATGGCGAAGTTGCGCAGAGGGTGACCAGGAAAAGCTCTTCGGAAGTGCATCGGTGCGCACCGAAGGAGCGTGGTTCGCCCATCTATCGGAAGCGCATCCAAGTAAAGGTCCATAAAACCACAAATTGAAAATTTGGTGAACTAGGCGATGGAATTGCCAAATATCGCGGCTCACAGTATTGCGGTGAGGAATTCGCACTGCCAATCGCCGGGGATTCGTGCTTTTCCATTCGCAGGTGTTCATCCTCCTGTTTCTGCCGCTGACGCTTCTGGTCTACTACCGGCTGGCAGAGTATGTCGTGTTTCGCGAATACTGGCTCATCGCCGCGTCGCTGTTCTTCTACGGATGGTGGGATGTCCGTTTTTTGCCGCTCATGCTGGGGCAGACCCTTGCCAGCTGGGCCCTGGCGCGATTCTATTTTCGGACCGGCAGGAAGGCATTCCTTCTCCTGGCCGTGGTCGGCAATCTCGCGATACTGGGCCTTTTCAAGTATCTCGATTTCGGCGTCTCGATCCTGGAGGATTTGTCGGGCGTCGCGTTCGCGCGTAGCGAATTGATCCTGCCGATCGGGATCAGCTTCTACACCTTCCAGCTCATTTCCTATCTGGTGGACGCGAGGCGTGGCGAGGCGCCAGCCTATGAATTGCGCCGCTTTGTGCTTTTCATCACGATATTCCCGCATCTCGTCGCCGGACCCGTGGTTCGTCACAACGAGATCATCAGCCAGTTCGATCTGGACCCGTTGCGCCCCGGCCTGGGAAATCGGCTGGCAAGGGGGCTTTCGCTTTTCGTCCTGGCAATGGCCATCAAAGTGCTGGTCGCGGATCGATTGGCCGTCGACGCCGACGCGGTCTTTGCTATTGCAGCGGCGTCGCCCGCCTCGTTTCTCGATGCCTGGCGAGGGATGCTGGCGTTCGCGCTCCAGATATTCTTCGATTTCGCAGCCTACACGCAGATGGCGATAGGTGTCGCGCTGATGATGGGGCTCACTTTGCCCCGTAACTTCGACCAGCCCTACCGCGCTCTCTCGATACAAGACTTCTGGCGCCGCTGGCATATGAGCCTGTCGCGCTTCCTCAGGGACTACGTCTATGTCCCGCTTGGCGGGAGCCGGCAGGGCAACGTCCGCTACGTCCAGGCGTCACTCGCGACGATGGGGCTTTGCGGGCTTTGGCATGGCGCGGGCTGGAATTTCATACTTTGGGGGTTCGGGCATGGCATTGCACTGATCATATGCCGTTATTGGAAACGCGCCGGCCTGCGGCTTCCGGCCATGGCGGCGTGGCTGCTTACCTTCACCTTCGCGGTCGTCCTGTTCGGCCTCTTCCGCGCACCCGATCTTGCCACGGCAGGCAGGCTCCTGTCGGGCGCCCTAGGGATGAACGGGTTGGGCGGGCCTTGGGAGAGCGAATTCCTGACGCTCCTGTGCATCGCGGCAGTCCTTGCGCTGTGGCCGCAAAACGGGGAGGATTTCGTCGAAAGCTGGCTGCGTCCTTGGCGTGTCGCCGGCGCAGGGGTCGCACTCGCGCTCGTTTTCCTCGTGCTGGAGGTCGGCAAGGGCCAGCCGGCCGCCTTCATCTATTTTCAGTTCTGAGCATGACGCAGCATTGGCTCCCGTTCCTGCGATGGTTCCTCATCTCATTCGTGGCGCTGCTGGCGCTCGCATTCGGCTTCATCGCTCTGGTGAATCCATTCGGAAACCTGCCGGTTTCCATCGGGTTGTCTCACGTGATCCTGGATCAGGACCAACGATATCACTATCCCGCGATGGCCGCGTCCGGAGCCTTCGATTCGGCCATCTTCGGCACGTCGAGCAGCAGGCTGCTCGAGCCTGCCAGATTGTCCGAGCTCTTCGGCGGGCGGTTCGCAAATTTCGCCTTGAACGACGGGCATGCCTGGGAGCAGCTTCAGCTTGCCAATGTCTATCTTCGGGCCACTCCGTCTCCCCGCACGGTCGTCTTCGCATTGGACTGGGTCTGGTGCTATGGCGACGCGGTGGCGGAAGGAGCAAAACGCGCGAAGACCTTTCCCGTCTGGCTCTATGACGACACGCGCTGGAACGACTGGCTCTATGTCCTGAACACACATGCCTTGAAAGCCTCGATCCGTCGCCTGAGATATGCTGCCGGGCTCAAGGCCCGGCAAATAGACGGCGACGGCTACGGTGTGTTCGTTCCTCGGGACGATCAATATGATGCCGTGAAGGCCCGCGCCTATATCTGGGAGGGTCGGACGCCTTCGATTCCCCCCTCGGCACCGGATTATCAGCCAACCCAAGCGGATCTGGCAGCGTGGTCGTTCCCGGCCTTGCACTGGCTCGAAGGCCTCCTGACTGCGCTGCCGAGGGAAACCGTGAAGGTCCTGGCGTTCATGCCCGCTCACATCGCCATCCAGCCGGCACCCGGCTCGCCGGAAGCCGGCCGCATAAAACTTTGCAAGGCAAAAATTGCCGAGATGGCGCGCCACTACGGAGCGCACTATCTCGATTTCTGGATACGGTCGCCGATCACGGTCGAGGATGGGAATTTTTGGGACCCGCGGCATTACCGGCTGCCCATCGCCGCGCGACTTGCGGATGACATCGGCTTGGCTGTGGCCGGCAAGCGCAGGGCCAGCGAGGATTTCATCTATCAATCCCCGTGAGAAGCGATCTCCAGTCCCTTCGATGTGTCGCAGGCGACCTCAGGCCGCGCCTGTGCGCGCCGCGCGGCCCATCAGCCGCCAGGTGACCATCCTGCCCTTGCCCTTGATGTCGACAGGGCCGCGCTGTTCCAGCACGAACTTGCCGGCCAGCAATTCATAGCTTCCCTGGGAGACCTGGATCATTCCGGCCTCGTCGGTCTCTTCCATGCGGGAGGCGACATTCACCGCGTCGCCCCAGACGTCGTAGAACAGCTTCGTCGTGCCGATGACCCCGGCGACGACCGGACCGCTGGCCATGCCGATGCGGATCCGCACCGGACGCCCCTGTGGGTCGCGGAGCGCCGCGCCGATGTCGCGCATGTCCAGCGCGAAGTCGGCGAGCGCCTCGGCATGGTCGGGTCGCGGTTTCGGAACACCGCTCACGACCATATAGGCGTCGCCGGTGGTCTTGATCTTCTCCAGCCCGTGCTTGTCCACCAGGGCGTCGAATTCGGTGAACACGCGGTTCAGGAAACGCACGAGTTCCTCCGGCGCCATATCGCTCGCCCGGGCGGTGAAGCCCGCCATATCGGCGAACAGCACCGATGCCGTCTCGTATTTGTCGGCGACGACGGGCTCGTTGTTCTTGAGGCGTTCGGCTATCGACCGCGGGAGAAGCTCCAGCAGCAGGTTCTCCGATCTCGCATATTCGCGCTCGGCATCGTTCTCGGCGCGCGCGATCTGGCGCGAGGCGTAGTTGACGACGGTGAACAGCAGCGCCATCCCAACCACGACATTGGTGACGAAATTGCCGTAAAACAACGTATCGTCCGGCAGCATGCCCGTGTTGGCCGGCGCGATCAGGTGAAGGATGACGATCAGCGCGGCCGCGAGGGCGGCCAAGGAAGCGTTGAGAAGGAGATGCTGGGGGCCGAAGATGATCACGACGAGCGGCACCGCCGTGAGATAGCCGACCCAGGCCCCGCCGCCGGTCCCCGTGCTCAGAACGACCCAGAAGATGAACGCATAGGCAAAGCCTACGAAAGCAAGCGGTGCAGCAAGCGGCCCGAAACGATGGAGCAGGGGAAGCGCCGCGAAGCACAGGGCCGCGATGCCGTTCGCCGTCACCTCGATCAGCCTGTATCCCGGCGGCGCGGCGAAGCCACGCAGGGCAAAGAAAGCCGAGAGGGCAGCGGCGACCCAGGCGGCGATATTCATGACCCGGAGGCGTCTCGCGACCCGTTCCGGATAGTTTTTCGTGCCAAGATTGATGCTGGACAACAGGCCCATCGGCACCCCGCTTTCGATGCTATGGTATATGCGGGAACATCGGAGTTCGCCTCCGGGAGGTCAACGTGGCCCGATGTCCCGATCACAGTTCAAGGCATTCCGCCGAGGCCGCCTTCGTCGGATACCGCCCACATTTTTCCGAAACCTGCTTGGCTTCGACCACTTTGTCCCTTGCAAATTCGGCACCAACCTGCTTCGGAGCAGGAAGCAGGCTGGCCCCATGACAAACGCGGCGGCTGCACCTGGCTCAATCAGAGAGATCCATGCGCGCTAAACCATACCGCCGGACCCCTGCCAGAATATCGGCTTTCCTCGCAGCCTGCTACGCGGGCATACTGGCCGCCCATGCCCAGCAGGCTCTGCCCGGCGGCGCCACCTCGCTCAACGAAACCCACGGCGACTGGACGGTTGCCTGCGTCGTGCAGGACAACAACAAGCGCTGCACACTTTCCCAGCAGCAGGTCGATGCCCAGAGCCGCCAGCGCATGCTCGCCATCGAACTCGGCGCGTCGAGCGATGGCAAGGCGCAAGGGGCCCTGATGCTGCCGTTCGGCCTGGCCCTGGAAAAGGGCGTGGTGTTGCGCGTCGACGACGGCGAGCCGCTGCCGTCGCTCGCTTTCCGCACCTGCCTTCCCGCCGGCTGCGTCGTGCCCGTTTCTTTCGATACCGCCACCATCGCCAGCTTGCGCAAGGGCAAGCAGCTCCAGCTCGAGGCCGTCGCCGATGGCGGCAAGCCCATCAGCTTCTCCATATCGCTCGCTGGCCTCGGCGGCGCGCTCGACCGGCTTGCCGAGCTCGGCAAGTCCTGAGCGCGACATGGCGCGCGAATCCAGGATCGAGGCGCCGAAGGCAATCGTCCTGATGGGCGTGGCCGGCAGCGGCAAGTCGTTCGTGGGCGAGGCACTCGCCGCAAAGCTGGGCTGGCGCTTCATCGAAGGCGATGCGTTGCATCCGCCGGCGAACGTCGCCCGCATGGCGGCCGGCCAACCGCTCACGGACGACGACCGGCAAGGCTGGCTCGACGCGATCGGGCAGGATATCGCCAAGGCCGTCGCTCAGGGCGAGGGCGTGGTGGCGACCTGCTCCGCGCTGAAGCGCATCTATCGCGACCGGCTGCGAGGTTGGTGCGGCGGCATCCTCTTCGTTCATGTCGCGATCGACAAGGAGACGGCACGCCTGCGCGTCGGCTCCCGCAAGGGCCACTTCATGCCGGCAAGCCTGGTCGACAGCCAGTTCGCGACCCTCGAGCCGCCGGCTCCCGACGAGCATGCACTCGTCCTGGACGGCACGCTTCCCCGCGAAGAGATACTTGCGCGGATCACGAGGAGCTTGGGCTCCCGGGATTGATCCCGACGGCAACAAACGATTCCGGTCGCGGGTTGCCTCTCACTGTCCTGCCGGACAACTCTCCCCGTTCGAAAAACGGGGAGAGATGTCCGGCAGGCAATCGAGGGGCAACTCGCGACCGATCGGAGATCGACGCCGTCGCATGCCAGCTGGCGCCTTTCGCGCATCATCCGCTTTGTCGGATGGCGCGAAGTGGTCCATACTGCCGCCATGGTTCACCAGCCTGGGGAGAACCGGCATGCGCATCGATCCTGTCTTTCTGTTCGATCTCGACGGCACGCTCGTCGACAGCGTCTACCAACATGTCCTCGCCTGGAGGGAGGCGCTCGATGCCGAGGGCATTGAGCTGTCCGTCTGGCGTATACACCGCAAGGTGGGGATGAGCGGGGGCCTGTTCACCAACCAGCTCCTGCGCGAGACCGACATGGACATCAGCGAGGAGCTGGTCGAACGGCTCCGCCTTGCCCACGCCGCCGCCTATCGCCAATATGCCGATCGGATCCGGCCGCTACCCGGCGCGCGGGAGCTGCTCTCCTTCCTGACGGATGCGGGGATTCCCTGGGCGATCGCCACAAGCGGCCGCATGGAGACGGCCGCGGTCAATCTCGCCGCGCTCGGCGTGGACCCGGAGCACGTGCCTGTCGTGACCCGCGACCAGGTCCGCTACGCGAAGCCCGACCCGGACCTGTTCCTCGCCGCCGCCGACCGCCTCGGGGCGCGCATCGAAACCGCCATGGTCGTAGGCGATGCGATCTGGGACATGCTGGCCGCGACCCGATGCCGGGCCCTCGGCGTCGGGCTGCTGAGCGGCGGCTATGGTTCGGAGGAACTGCGCCAGGCCGGAGCAATTCGCGTTTACGAGGATCCGGCGGATCTCCTCGACCATATCGACGAGGTCGGCGGGCGCCGGTAAGCGCTTGGCCTTGCCTGGCTGCCGGTGAGCGGTGCTTCCCGAAAAGCGCGAGCGTCTTGCGACTGGCTCGCATAAGCTCCTGTTGTTGCGAATGATTTTCAATCCCAAACATATTGTTTGCGCCGGTCCTCGCGACCGCCTATGGCACCGCCAAACCGGATTCGTCCCGGCACCGGCCGCGGGCCCGGGGCAGTGGAAACATCATGGAAAAGACCCAGAAGCTCGCTCTCGGGAGCATCGCAATCGGCATCCTGGTGCTCGGCCTGAAATATCTGGCCTACCGCGTGACGGGCAGCATCGCGCTCTATTCGGACGCGCTGGAAAGCGTCATCAATGTCGCGACCGCGATTGCCGCCTTCTTCGCCGTGCGCTGGAGCGCGGTGCCTGCCGATGCGAACCATCCCTACGGACACCACAAGGCCGAATATCTGTCGGCGGTGCTCGAGGGCGTGCTCATCGTGATCGCCGCCATGCTGGTCCTGCGTGAAGCCTATAACGGCTTCATCGCCCCCCGACCGCTGGACGCCCCCCTGCAGGGCCTTCTGATCAACGCAGGCGCCAGCGCCGTCAACGCGATCTGGTGTTTCGTTCTCTTCCGCTACGGACGTTTGTGGCGTTCACCGGCCCTGGTCGCGGATGCCCGGCATCTGTGGACCGACGTCATCACTTCGGGCGGGGTGATTGTCGGCGTCGCGCTGGTGCCAATCACGGGCTGGCTGCAACTCGACCCGATTCTCGCCTCGTTCGTGGCCGTCAACATCCTGTGGTCCGGATGGAGGCTGGTGCGCGAATCGATCGGCGGGCTGATGGACGAGGCGATTCCAGAGGAGACGCTCGTCCGGGTGAAGGAAATCATTTCGGGTAACGCCGAGGGAGCCATCGAGGCGCACGACCTGCGCACCAGGCAGGCCGGCCGTGCCACCTTCATCGAATTCCATCTCGTCGTACCCGGTACCATGAGCGTATCGGAATCGCACGGCGTCTGCGACCGCATCGAAGGAGCCCTCCGCAAAGGCGTCGAGGGCGCGATCATCACGATCCACGTCGAGCCCGAGGAAAAAGCCAAGCATCCCGGCGGCGTGCCAGTGGTCTGAAATTCAAGACCTGAGCGCGGAACTCAGCCCTTCGCGCCGCTGCCGCGTTCCGCGAAATACGCCAAGCTCCTGCGGATCTGTTCGGGAATGGCAGTGAAATGGTCGCCGGGAACGCCGACGCTCTCGACTTCGAGACCGGCAGAGCGCGCCCGGTCGGCGGTCAGATCCACAGCGGGGGCGGACCGCGCTGGCGCGCTGCTGTACTGGATCAATGTCGGGCATTTGAAGCTCGTCGCATAACAGACCGCCGAGCGCATCTCGAATTCACGCGGGTTCGTCGCGTCGAAGCGCACATCCTCGGGAAAGCGGCTGAAAAAGGCGAAGGCGCTCGGACTGCCCGACAAGGGCGAGGCGGCGTGGAACATGGCGCTGGTCATCGCCGCCAGCATCGTCAGCGTGCCTCCGACGCTGTGGCCCGCCAGAAAGATCCGCTCCGGATCGACATCAGCCTCGGTTGCCAGCACCTTCCCGGCCGCGAGCACGTCGTCCACCTCGTCGTAGAAGCCGGAAAAGATTCCCGCCTGGCCATTTTCACCCCTGACCGAGGGCATCATCGCGACGTAGCCGGCTTTGACATAGGGCTCTGCAAGATCCCAATGGCCCCTGCCCATGGCGTTGCCGCCGTGAAGCACGAGGACGGCCGGCCTTTTCGCCTTGCCCTGTGGCCAGGAGCGCCAGGCGAGAAGCTCGAGCTTCCCGGACCGATAGGCCACGACCCGGGCACCGCTCGGCGGATCCGCGAGGGATTCGCCCACATCCGGCGCCGGACCGCGTTTCAGGATATGGGTTTGGAACGCTTTGCGGTCGGCGGCATAGTCGCGATCGATGAGTGGAGGATCGGCCGGGAGCGCGAAACCCTCGCCGGCCTGTCCGAGCAACAGCGCCGCGCCGGCTCCCTTGAGCACCACGCGGCGGTCCGGCGAGGATTTGGACATGGCCTCAACGCCCTGTACGGAACAGCCCTCATCCAAGAAGGCAAGAATGACGATTTCAAGGACGCCTAAAGCGTCGCGATTATTCAGATCCGTTTCCGCGCGTCAGGACTTCGATTGGACACATGTCGGTCTGCCCGATGCCCAGTTGGGAGACAGGCCTCAATAGCGCGGTCCATGTTGCCGGGTTCAATGGCCAACCGCTGCGGCTGCGGCGGTCAGGCGGTCGAGCAGGGGCGCCTGGCCGGGAAGGATTCTTTCCCTCGCTTCGGCGAGGCCGAACCATTCGGCCCTGTCGACTTCGGGAAAGCTCTGCCGCCTGCCGCTCTTCGGTGGCCATTCCATCTCGAACTCGTTGCTTCTGATCGCGGCGGTGTCGAGATCGACTTCCGCCGCGAAGGCCACGACACGTTTGCCGCCGGCCTGGACGATCTCGCCCAGCGGCCGGAGAGGCGATGCGGGCGCGTCGACGCCCAGCTCCTCCTCGAACTCGCGGCGTGCCGCGGCTTCAGGGTCTTCGCTCTCCGCATACTCACCTTTCGGGATCGACCACGCGCCCCGATCGCGCTTTGCCCAGAACGGCCCGCCGGGATGGACGAGCAACACCTCGAGCCCGGTCTCCCGGCGCCGGTAGACGAGCAAGCCGGCACTCGCCTTGGCCATCAGTCCGTGATCTGGTTCGAAGAGCGCTCGTAGAGCATCGCGCCCGTCTCGGCGTCGACGCCTGCCAGGCTCACCGCATAGCCCCAAAGGCTGCGGATATGACGCAGCGTCTGGTCGCGGGTCGCCTCGTCGAGCAGCAGCCCGTCCTTGACCTTGTGTTCGAGCCGCAAATGGCGGTCGCCGAGAAGATCGACGTCGACGATCTGGATATCGGGCCTGCTCATGCCGATGTCGTAGCTGCGCGCCAGCGCCGAGCGGATCTTCGAATAGCCGCGTTCGTTGTGGATCGAGGCCACCTCGTAATGGCTCTCAGAGGCGTTGTCGGCCAGCACGAACATGCGCCATTTCCGGATCAGGGCCGGGCTCAGATATTGCAGGATGAAGGATTCGTCGCGATGGTTGGCCCAGGCGTCGAGCAAGGTCGCGCGCCAGTCGCCATTGCCGGCGATATCGGGGAACCAGTCGCGATCCTCGTCCGTCGGATCGGTGGCTATCCGGCAGATATCCCGCATCATGTCAAAGCCCAGCGCGTAGGGATTGATGCGGCTGAAGCGCGGATCGTCGAAGGAGGGCTGGAAAACCACGTTGGAATGGTTCTGAAGAACCTCCAGCATGGCGCCTTCGTTGATCATGCCCTTGTCGTACAGGGCATTCATGATCGTGTAGTGCACGAAGGTGGCGCAGCCCTCGTTCATCACCTGCGTCTGCCGCTGCGGGTAGAAATATTGCGCGATCACGCGCACGATCCTCAGGATCTCCCTCTGCCAGGGCTCCAGCACCAGGCTGTTCTTCTCCAGGAAATAGAGAAGGTTCTCCTCCGGCAGGTTCAGCTTCTTCTTGCGTTCGGCCGCGCCGTGATCGGCTTCCTCGGCCTCCTCCTCGTTCTTGGGCGTCGGCAACGTCCGCCAGAGGTCGTTGTAGGTCCGTTCCTCATATTCCAGCTTCTCGCGCAGCCCTTCCCGCTCCTTTTCGGAGGAAAGGCGCGGCGGGCGGCGATAACGGAAGACGGCCTGGTCCATGAGCGCGTGCGCGGCGTCGAGCACCGCCTCGACGGCCTCCAGCCCGTGCCGTTCCTCGCAACGGGCGATGTAGCTCTTGGCGAATTCGAGATAGTCGAGAATGGCGCCGGCGTCGGTCCATTGCCGGAAGAGATAGTTGTTCTTGAAGAAGTGGTTGTGGCCGAACGCGGCATGGGCGGTCACCACGGCCTGGAGCGCCATGGTGTTGCTTTCCATGAGATAGACGATGCAGGGGTTGGAATTGATGACGATCTCGTAGGCCAGACCGCGCAGCCCCTTGCGATAGAGCTGGGCCTCGTAGAGGAAATGCTTGCCGAACGACCAATGCCGGTACATCAGCGGCATTCCGACCGAGGAATAGGCGTCGAGCATCTGCTCGGCCGAGATGATCTCGAGCTGGTTCGGATATGTATCCAGGCCAAGGTCGTCGACCGCTATTTCCTCGATTGCCTCGTAGGTGCGGGAGAGCTTGGCGAAATCCCAGTCGGAATCGGTAAACAGCAAGCGGGAGGGGATCGCGGCGTCCATGGCTTCATCTCGCTTTCGTTCCGAGCTTGCGCAGATTGGAATCGCGCGAGAAAAGCTCGTGGAAGACGGGATAAATCTCCGACGGCCGCGCGATCCGCGTCATCTGGAAGTTCGGCCATTTGTTGCCGACCATCCGATAGGAGCGCCATAGCGAGGTGCCGTTGTCGGTCGAGCCGAAGATATGGCTCTCGCGCTCATCGATGATCTCGATATAGGCGTAATACTGGCACAGCGGCATGATCGTCTTGTCGAGCAGCGTCACGCAGCGTTCGGAATCGTTGGCGAAGTTGTCACCGTCCGAGGCCTGGGCAGCGTAGATGTTCCAGTCCTTGCTGGGATAGCGCTCCTCGACGATGCGCTGCATTTCCTCGAGCGCGGTGGAGACCACCGTGCCGCCGCTCTGGGTGCTGTAGAAGAAGGTTTCCTCGTCGACCTCACGTGCCTCGTGCGTGTGGCGGATGAAGACGATGTCGATACGCTCGTAGCGACGCTTCAGGAAAAGATGGAGGAGCACGAAGAACCGCTTGGCGAGGTCCTTCTCCCGTTCTCCCATCGAGCCGGAAACGTCCATCAGACAGAACATCACGGCATTTGCGTTGGGCAGCGGCTGTGGGTCGAAGCGATTGAAGCGTATGTCGATGGGGTCGATATAGGGGATCAGCCGGCGCCGGCGTTCGAAATGCTCCAACTCGGCGCGCAAGCCGGCAAGCCGCTGGAGCGTGGCGGCCACCGGCTTCGTCTCGGCCTCCAGCGTGGCGATCTCCGCCATGATGGCGTCGACCTCTTCCTGCTTCGGACGGCCGAGGGCGATGCGCCTGCCATAGCTGTTGCGCATGGTCCGCCCGACATTGATGCCTGTCGGGGTTCCCGTCTTGGCGAAGCCTGCGCGGCGGGGCTTGAAGGCCACCACTTCCTTCAGATTCAGCTTCACCATGTCGGGGAGTTCCAGGTCCTCGAAGAACAGGTCCAGCACCTCTTCCCGCGACAGGACGAAACGGAAATCGTCTTCGGTCTCCTGCGAATCCCCGGCCGCCTTGCCGGAGCCCCCCGCGCCGCCGGACGGCTTGGGGATACGGTCACCCGCCTGATATTCCTTGTTTCCGGGAAGCACATGGTCGCGCCGGCCGGTGCCGGGCGCGTTCTGAAAGGCGGGTTCGCCGGTGCCGCGCGCCGGCATCGGAACGGCGTGCTCGGCATCGGCATCGGCGATCTTGCCGGTCCGGATCTTCTCCTTGATGCTGCGTTTCAGCTCCCCGCGAGCCCGTTTCAGAAATCGCTGGCGGTTTCCAAGGCTCTTGTCCTGCGGGTTCAGCCGCCGATCGATGAAACTCGGCATTGGTCGATACGCATACCTCTCCGCCGCCTGTATCAGCCGGCTTTGTTCACCCGCATGTACCAATCCACCAGGCGGCGGACCTGCCTTTGCGTGTAGCCGCGCTCCATCATGCGCTGTACGAATTCCGTATGCTGCTTCTCGGTCACGCTGTCCTTCTTGGAGCCGAAGCTGATGACGGGCAGCAGGTCTTCGACCTGGCCGAACATGCGCTTCTCGATGACCTCGCGCAGCTTCTCGTAACTCGTCCACGATGGATTGCGGCCGTTGTTCTTCGCACGTGCGCGCAGGGTGAACTTCACGACCTCGTTGCGGAAGTCCTTGGGGTTGGCGATGCCGGCCGGCTTCTCGATCTGGGACAGCTCGCTGTCGAGCACCTCCCGATTGAAGATCTGGCCGGTGTCGGGGTCCTTGTAGTCCTGATCCTCGACCCATGCGTCGGCATAGGCGATATAGCGGTCGAACAGGTTCTGGCCGTATTCGCTGTAGGATTCCAGATAGGCCTTCTGGATCTCATGCCCGATGAACTCGGCGTAGCGCGTGGCGAGCTCCGACTTGATGAAATCGAGATAGGCGGCTTCCGTCTGCTTGGGGAACTGCTCGCGCTTGATCGCCTGTTCCAGAATATACATCAGGTGCACGGGATCGGCGGCGACTTCCTTGGTGTCGTAGTTGAAGGTCTGCGACAGGATCTTGAAGGCGAAACGCGTGCTGACGCCGGTCATGCCTTCGTCAACGCCGGCGGCATCGCGATATTCCTGCACCGACTTGGCCTTGGGATCGATCTCCTTCAGGTTCTCGCCGTCATAGACGCGCATCTTGGTGTAGCGCGGCGAGTTCTCGTGCTCGGCGAGTCGCGTCGACACGGTGAAGCGGCTCAGGATCTCGAGCACCTCCGGCGCGCAAGGATTGTTGGCCAGCTCGCTTTCGCGAAGCAGCTTCTCGTAGATCTGCTTCTCCTCCGTCACGCGCAGGCAGTAGGGCACCTTGACCACCAGGATGCGGTCGAGGAAGGCCTCGTTGTTCTTGTTGTTCTTGAAGTGCAGCCATTCCGATTCGTTGGAATGGGCCACGACGATGCCCTGATAGGGGAAGGCGCCGAGATTCTCCGTGCCGTTGTAGCTGCCTTCCTGGGTGGCCGTCAGCAGGGGATGGAGCACCTTGATGGGCGCCTTGAACATCTCGACGAATTCGAGCAGGCCCTGGGTCGTGCGGTTCAGGCCGCCGCTATAGGAGTAGGCGTCGGGGTCGTGCTGGCTGAAATGCTCCAGCTTGCGAATGTCCACCTTGCCGACCAGCGCCGAAACATCCTGGTTGTTCTCGTCGCCCGGCTCCGTCTTGGAAATGGCGATCTGGCGCAGTCTGGAGGGCAACAGCTTGACGACGCTGAATTTCGAGATGTCGCCCTGGAGCTCGTCGAGGCGTTTCGTCGCCCATGGCGAGATCAGGCCGTTCAGCCGGCGCCGGGCGATTCCGTACTTGTCCTCCAGCAGGTCGGCCATGCGGTCGGGATGGAAAAGGCCGAGGGGCGATTCGAAGACCGGGCTGATCTGGTCCCCGACCTTCAGCGTATAGATCGGCCGCTTCTCCATCAGCTTCTTCAGCCGCTCGGCAAGCGAGGACTTGCCGCCGCCGACGGGCCCGAGGAGATACAGGATCTGCTTGCGCTCCTCCAAACCTTGCGACGCGTAGCGGAAATAGCCCACGATCCGCTCGATCGTGTCTTCCATGCCGTAGAAGTCGGAAAAGGCCGGATAGATCTTGATGGTGCGGTTTGCGAAGATCCGCCCCAGCCGCTCGTCGGAGCTGGTATCGATCAGCTTCGGTTCACCGATCGCCTCGATCATGCGCTCCGGTGCGGTCGCGTAGAGAGACTGGTCGTCACGGCAGGCCAGCAGATATTCCTGGAGGCTCATCTCCTCCTGTGCGGTGCTGGTGTAGATCTCCGAAAAGAGATCGAAGACGTCGGTTCCGTTCCCGCCCATAATGCCCTCCTGCAGGCCCGGATGTCGGGCTCCTCACGAGCAAGCCGTGTCGAGAATCAACTATTAGATAGCTTTGTGGTTCCCTTGCGATCCGGCAATAGCTTCTTTCGAGAAAGGGGTAGGCCCCCGATCACAAATAAGTGTGCGAGGGAAACGTTGCCGTGAGAGATGGCGTCCTTTTTCGAAACGATCGCACGGGCCATCGAAAGCTTGTTCCCTGAGCGATTGTTCGCGATGCGCCCAGCCGGTCAAACGCAGCGGCCAACGCCATGACGCTTGGCTGATAAATGCCGTCGCCCGTGAGCTGATCGACCCTCAGCAACGGCACTGGAACTTTTTTTGCCGAAGGCTGTTCTTGTGTCAGAACCGTCTCCCCTCCACGGTTCTTCCCCGCCCTGATGGGCAAGCCCGCGCTCCCCCTCAAGCGCGGGCTTTCGCTTGCATGACCTCGAGGCAGCGAAAATTTGCGCCCTCGACCCGCTTGCGCGGACCATGGCTTTAAAGTAATGGCGTCCGTGGGCCACCCCTCCCCAACGAGGGGCTTACTATCTGGAAGGATAGACCACGATGACTGCTCTTACGAAGCCGGACCAGCGTCCGGCCAATCCCAATTTCTCTTCAGGTCCGTGCGCAAAACGTCCCGGCTGGTCGCTCGAGGCGCTCGGCGGCGCGCCGCTCGGCCGCTCGCACCGTGCCAAGATCGGCAAGACGAAGCTGGAACAGGCCATCGCTCTGACGCGCGAGGTGCTGCAGGTGCCGGCCGACTACCGCATCGGCATCGTTCCGGCATCCGATACCGGCGCCGTCGAAATGGCGCTGTGGTCGCTGCTCGGCGCCCGCGGCGTCGACATGGTCGCCTGGGAAAGCTTCGGCGCCGGATGGGTGACGGACGTCGTCAAGCAGCTCAAGCTCGCCGACGTGCGCACCTTCAACGCCCCTTATGGTGAATTGCCCGACCTGGCGCAGCTCGACTTCGACCGCGACGTCGTCTTCACCTGGAACGGCACGACCTCCGGGGTGCGCGTGGCCAATGGCGATTTCATCCCGGCGGACCGCAAGGGCCTGACCATCTGCGACGCCACTTCGGCCGCTTTCGCGCAGCGTCTCGATTTCGACAAGCTCGATGTCGTGACCTTCTCCTGGCAGAAGGTCCTCGGCGGCGAGGGCGCCCATGGCATGCTCATCCTGTCGCCGCGCGCCGTCGAGCGTCTCGAGAGCTACAAGCCCGCCTGGCCGCTACCCAAGATCTTCCGTCTCACCTCCAATGGCAAGCTGATCGAAGGCATTTTCAAGGGCGAGACCATCAACACGCCTTCCATGCTCTGCGTGGAGGATTATATCGACGCGCTCACCTGGGCCAAGGAGATCGGCGGGCTCGACGCGCTCGTTGCCCGCGCGGACCGCAATTTCTCGGTCATCGACGGCTTCGTGGCGCAGTCGCACTGGCTCGGCCACCTCGCCGTCGATCCGGCGACACGCTCCAACACCTCGGTGTGTCTCTCCATCGTCGATCCGGCCGTCACCGCGCTCGCCGCCGATGAGCAGGCCGCCTTCGCCAAGGCGATCGTGTCGGTGCTCGAGAAGGAAGGCGTCGCGTTCGACATCGGCTCCTATCGCGATGCGCCGGCCGGCCTGCGCATCTGGGCAGGCGCAACCGTCGAGGCTTCCGACCTCGAGAAGCTGATGCCCTGGCTCGACTGGGCTTTTGCCAAGGAACTGGCCACGCTCCAGGCTGCTGCCTGAGACTGGCCCGACGAATACCACCGGCCCAATGGTCGACCGTTCGTGGTGGCCTCACTGTCCTGTCGGACATCTCTCCCCGCACGCGGGGAGAGAGACGATGCAACTCGGTCTTCGCCAATCGCCAAGGTTGCCGATTTGCGAAACCGAGGAGGACGGCATCTCTCCGCATACGGGGAGAGATGCCGGCAGGACGGTGAAGGGTATCGCTATGGTCGGCGGGCTTGAATCCTCAAAGTGAAGGATGGACCCATGCCTCGCGTTCTCGTTTCCGACAAACTTTCTCCGACGGCCGTGCAGATCTTCAAGGATCGGGGCGTCGAAGTGGACTATCTTCCCGACCTGGGCGCCGACAAGGAAAAGCTGCTCGAAGTGATCGGCCAGTATGACGGCCTTGCCATCCGCTCGGCCACCAAGGTCACGGAGAAGCTGATCAATGCCGCGTCGAAGCTGAAGGTCATCGGCCGCGCCGGTATCGGTGTCGACAATGTCGACATTCCGGCGGCATCCCGCAAAGGCATCATCGTGATGAACACGCCTTTCGGGAATTCGATCACCACGGCCGAGCATGCCATCGCCATGATGTTCGCGCTTGCCCGCCAGTTGCCGGAGGCAAACAGCTCCACGCAGGCCGGCAAGTGGGAAAAGAACCGCTTCATGGGCGTGGAGATCACCGGCAAGACGCTCGGTGTCATCGGCTGCGGCAACATCGGCTCGATCGTCGCGACCCGCGGCGTCGGCCTGAAGATGCATGTGATCGCCTACGATCCGTTCCTGTCGGAAGACCGGGCGGTCGAGCTCGGCATCCAGAAGGTGGAATTGGACGAGCTCTTCGCGCGCGCCGACTTCATCACGCTGCACACGCCGCTCACCGACAGGACCAGGAACATCATCAACGCCGAGGCAATCGCCAAGATGAAAAAGGGCGTGCGCATCATCAACTGCGCGCGCGGCGGCCTGATCGTCGAGAGCGATCTCGTCGAGGCCTTGAAGAGCGGCAAGGTCGCCGGTGCCGGCATCGACGTGTTCGAGGTCGAACCCGCCAAGGAAAGCCCGCTCTTCGGCATGGAGAACGTGGTCTGCACGCCTCATCTCGGCGCATCCACGTCGGAGGCTCAGGAGAATGTCGCTCTCCAGGTCGCCGAGCAGATGTCGGATTACCTAATCAAGGGCGCCGTCACCAACGCCATCAACATGCCTTCCATCACCGCGGAGGAAGCGCCGAAGCTTCGGCCCTTCGTGAAGCTCGCCGAAGTGCTCGGCGCCTTCGTCGGCCAAGTCACGGAGGATCCGATCAAGGAGGTCGAGATCCTGTTCGACGGCCAGACCGCCACGATGAACACGCGGGCGCTGATCGCCGCGGCGCTCGCCGGCCTGATCCGGCCGCAGGTCGCCGATGTGAACATGGTGTCCGCGCCGATCATGGTGAAGGAGCGCGGCATCATCCTGTCGGAGGTCAAGCGCGACAAGTCGGGCGTGTTCGATGGCTACATCAAGCTGACGGTCAAGACAGAGCACATGACGCGGTCCATCGCCGGTACCTGCTTCTCCGACCACAAGCCGCGCTTCATTCAGATCAAGGGCATCAACCTCGATGCGGAGGTAGGGCAGCACATGCTCTACACCACCAATGCCGACGTTCCCGGCATCATCGGCCTGCTCGGCACGATCTGCGGCGAGAACGGCGTCAACATCGCCAATTTCCAGCTCGGCCGCGACCGGCCGGGCGGCGATGCCATCGCGCTGCTCTATCTCGACGCGCCTTTCCCGGAAAATGCGCTTGCCGCGCTGCGCGCCAATCCGAAGATCGACTCGGCCAAGCGGCTGCGCTTCGACGTCGCCGCGGCGTGACGAGGGGAGGGGACTTCCCTTCCCCGGTCTTGCCCGCGCGGGAGCCCGTGACGTGACGATACACTGGCCGGGCGCCGTTCCTTGCCCTTGAGGTTCGGTGCCCCACCATCCGGTCCGTTCCCGCGCCGCTGACGAGAGCAGTTCCGTTCCTCTTCGATTACGGAACTCCTCTCCCTCCACTTTCCCGAGATTGCTTCGGCCTCGCCCCGCGGCACGATGGTCTAGATCGCCGTGTCGCCCGAAACCACGTCGATAAAGCGGTTGCTGGCGTCGAGGCGGCAGTCATAGATCCTGGCGCGCCGGTTTCCGTCGTCGATCGCGACGGCAATCGTCGTCGAGCCATCCGCTGCGACCACGCGCTGGCGGGTTGAAACGTGTTGCGGCTCCGCGTTGAACCTGAACCCCACCTCGTCCTGGCAGAATGCAGCCTGTTTGTTGGGGCTGATCGGCGTAGTCCCCACCGTCAGCTCTCGGCGACCCTGATCGGGGGCGCTGTCGCTCGTTTCCGAGCCCTGGGCGGCTCCAGCCTCGCTTTGGGAAGCGGCCCAGGGGGAAGACACCGCGAGCCTCTTCGTGGCGTCGCCGGATGAGGTGCAGCCCGCGAGGAATAGAGCGGCACACGCAAGGGCAGTCGCAGTCTTCATAAGGCCCCTCCAGAGCGTTGGTCGCCCCTGCCAAGTCAGGAACGCCGTATCGACAAAATGGCCTTTGCAGGACGTACCTGCAACGGAACTTTTCGCCGAAACCTGCCAGTCCGCTTTGGTCACGTTTGGCTTATCTGGACATGCGCCGCATGACCCGGCGTCTCCGGGACGTTGGGTGGCCGCAGGCGCGGCAAACGTTCCGCCCACTCGATCAGTCCTGAAAAACGCATCTTGGGGAGGCAGGTTTCGGGCGCCTGGTGAAGGCGACGCTCATCAATGTAACGATTTGCTATATTAATCCACGCGGAAATCATCAACCGGGGTCTTCTCGTCTGCTAGCTTCTCAATGTTCGTCATTCGGGGAGGAATATGACGCCCATCCTAGAGACATTTTACGAGGACGATTTAGCCGGCATTCTCGCGCTGGAGGCTTTGTCGCGTGCGGAATCGGAGTTTCGTGGCGCCCTTGCGGCGGTGCGCTGCCCGCGCGTGGCGGGGCGCGAAGTCCGGCCGACGACCCCGTGATGGTGCGCCGCGTAGCCGGTTCGGGTTGGATCAGACCGCAAGAGTGATCGGCAGAAAAATCGGCATCGAGATTACGTGCCACACGATCGGCAACGCTGGCGGGATTTCACGGGGTTTGGGCACGCGTGCGGGAAATCCGCCGCTCGGGAGCGGTCGTGTCCGTTCCGTTCAGCATTTTGGATGGCGCGGAGGCCTGGGCGCAGATCCGGCAGGCGAGCCGAGCTGGGTGCTCAAATCCATCCGCGGCAGATGACCGTCATGACCGGCCCGCGCGAAAAAGTGCTTTTCCAATTTCCGGGAGGTCAGGGGCGGCTTCGTGCCGGCAAGATAGGGAAAGGCCGCAAGAACCGGGCGGCAATCAATTCGTAAGGCATATCTCGCAGGGGCAGAGGGGGGCAGGAAACGCAAGGTCTCAGGAGGCGAAGATACAGCCCTATGTATGATCGCTCGTCAGGACAGCAGTTTCCGGGGGGTGCCGAAAGCGAGGCGAAGAGGAGGAATCGAGATGCCTGTATTGCAGCCATTCGGCGTGAACGAAACGCATGGCATGCTGATGCAGCCCACTGCACAAATCCGCGCCAGCAGCGACGATCTGCGCTGGACCTCGCTCTACGTATCAGTTCAGAAGGAAGCGCCGTTCGAAGGCCTATTCGCCCCCGCGAAGGATCAGTTGATCGTCCTCCACCGGGATGGTCCCGTCCGCATCGATCGGCTTTGCGGGGCTGTCGGTAGCCACGTCGTTCCGCCAGGCGGGCTTCACCTCATTCCCGCAGGTCAGGGGTTCGGCTTACAGCTTGCGAGCCTGCTCGAGACTGTCCATGTCTACATCCGCAATGCGGTCATGGAGGAAGTCTCCTCGGAAATGGTCGAAGGTGACCCGTGTCACGTCGAAATACCGCCTGAAATCCTCGATTCCGATCTGTGTTTGCATGGTCTCCTGGAAGCGGCTGCCGGCGCACTCGATGACTTTGGCGCCGGCTCGGAGCTGTTTTCTGACCATCTTGCGCGTGCGATCGCGTCCCATCTCGTGCGACGATATTCTGGACGGCGTCTGCGTCCCATTCATAGCGAGGGTGCGGGCGGGCCTCTGTCGGCACCCGTATTGGCGGCGATCGAATACATGAACGACAATATCGATCAGCCGATCAGCCTCTACGACATCGCAAAAGCGACCAATCGAAGCCCGAGCCATATCGCGCGGCTGTTTCGAACGGAGCTCGGCCAGCCGCCGCATCGCTATCTCATTCGGCTTCGCGTGGAAAAGGCGCGCCGTCTTCTGGAGAAAACAAACGGATCGATCGCCGAGATCGCCTTCGAATGCGGCTTCACGCACCAGGAACATCTGACGCGGCTGTTTCGCCGGGAGTTCTCAGCCACGCCAGCCGCATACCGCAAGTCGACACGGAACTGAACGCTGCGGTTCCCGCAATAGGCCGAAATCCGTCAAGGGCGAGCGCGCAACTCTGCAACAGCAGAGCACGAGATCTTCGATCGTTTCAAAGTGCAAGGCCAGAGGGATGACAGCTGGTCAGGGTCGAAGCGACTGTTCCAGATTGTCATAGTCGAGAAACTTGAGTTCGGCGCGATACGTCGCGTGACAGCTCTCGCAGAGAGCCTCCAGCCGTTCGACCACCGGAAGCATCTCTTCGCGAGGAGCGTCCGCTGCCTCCTGGGCCAGGCGATAGCCCTCCTCGGCCATGGCCTTGAACTGCGGAAAATCGTCCCAGACGGCTGCAGTGGCCAAGGAGACGCGAGCAGGATCGGCCTGCGCGCCCGCTTCCGTCCAAGGGTTAGGTTCGGCGCGGTAAAGATTGGGAAAGGCGTAGAGCATGTGCGAAATCGACGTCAGCCGGGTCCTCAACTCGTAGTCGTCCATCGGCAGGACACCATCGAGGATGTCGTGAACCGCATCATTGTTGGCGCCGATGCTGACCATCAGCAGGCGGCGTGCCAGCGTCGTTTCGGTTTGCGCAGTCAAGGCAGTATCGGACAGGCTCGCAGCGCCCTCACTCGATTGCCCGGCAAACATGGTAGCGGTCGCCGCTCCCACAGTGACCGCGATGACCCAGATCGAACGCATGATTTTCCTCCCTGACGATTCCGGGGAGCTGAACACGGGTTCGTCGTTCGGTCCTGCACGATCCCTGCAAATGGCTGCACTAAACGCTTCAGGCTCTTGTCTCGAGCAGAAGGCCTCTGATCTCGATCATGTGCGAGTGATCATTTTATACAGCAGTTGCGACAATTCATGCAGGCCGGAGACGCAGCTCCGTGGGCTTAATGGCTCAGCTCGGAGGAGACGAGCTGGACGGCCGGCGGATCGCAGGCTGCGGTTCGGAGTCGAATGTCCCGTCTGACGGAGGAGGGCGCTCATTTGAAGAAGCTTTTGACAATCTGCGCAATCGGTCTGCTTGCCGGCGTCGGCTTGCAAACGATCGCCACGGCGCAGGCACTGCAGCCGGTGCCAGAGGTCGTGCCGGCGCCGCTAACCTTTGCGACCTCGACCGAGCATTACGAATTCTTGAAGGCTCTGCACAAGCGCGGCACCCGGCATACATCGGAGTCGGTGCCGAAGTGGGAGGGCCTGTGGGAACCCAGCTACAACAATGTCGCTCTGCGCGGCGGCTCCTCCGTCTTCTTCGAAGGCGCGATGCCGGTCGGCCTGAAGGCCGGGGGCAAGGTTAGGGAAGGCGTGCTGTCGCCGGAATATGAAGCTGCCTTCAAGCAGCGCCGCGAGAACATGCTGAAATACAACGAACAGCCCTACGATCGGCTGACCACATGTGAGCCCGCGGGCATGCCGCGCTGGCTGCTTGAGCCCTATGTGCGCGAGTTCGTCAACACGCCCAACCAGTCGTGGTGGTTGAATGATCTGGCCAACGACACGCGGCGCATCTACATCGACCAGGATCATAAGAACATCGACGGCGCACATTCACCGAACGGCGACAGCGTGGGCTTCTGGGCCGGCAACAAGCTGATCGTCCATACGATCGACGTGTGGCCGATGGACTATTTCCGTGGCTATCCTCCGACGTCGAATGAATTCGAGGCGGTGGAAGTTTATGAGAAGGTCGTCGAGCCCAACGGGCTTGAGCGCATCGTCGCGCAGGTCACTTTCTACGACAAGATCGGCTTAGCGAAACCGATAAACGCCGTTTACACCTGGACCCGCGCTTACAAGCAGGAGCAGGCCGGCTACCGGATGCGGCATTGGGACTGCAACTCTGCGGTCCAGGTCAAGACCGAGAACAACGAGACATCCATCCGCCTCCCGGGGGAATCCCAGAACAGTTGGCTCGAAATGCGCGCGCCGGATCTGCCCCCAACATTGACCGGTCAGACGCAAACGCCCGGTGAAACCGATTTCGACCTCGACGACATGCTCGGACAGACCAACCAGGGAAATCAGCAGCCATGAAGAAGTTGGCCATCGCACTTTCCGCGGCTTCCACCGTGCTGGTCGCTACGGCCGCCCTCGCTCACCACAGCTTCTCGATGTTCGATCCGAGCAAGGAGATCGTGGTTAAAGGCGTCGTGGCGCGCTGGGCGTATAATAGCCCGCACACCTTCATGATGATCAAGGACGAAGAAGGCAAGCTGTGGGCGTTCGAGGGCGCAGCGCCGCCCGCGTTGCTTGCGCGCACTCCGGCAATTTCCGGAGACACTTTCAAGAACGGACAGACTGTCAGCGTGATCGTCTGTCCACTGCGCGATGGCAGAAACGGCGGTGCTGCGGGCCTGTTCTTCACCGACGACGGCACGGTGTATAACCCCTCGGATGCGGGCTGCAGCGCGAACCAGCGGATCAAAGAATGGACTGACTGGTTGAAAGCTGGCCACAAGTCCAAGGCAGAGGCGGAAGCAGGCAAATAAGGCCGCGCGAAAGAATTGAGGCCGTGTGGCGCAGGGCTTGGTTTGTCTTTCCTTGGGGGTGGTAGCATTGCAATGATGAAGGTGCTCAGCGATTTCGGGCAAAATCCAATCAGCCTGGCGATGGCCAGTTCTTCCTGGGTCGTGCCAGCCATGCAGTCCCTTCATATCATGGCCATCGCTGTCGTCTTCTTTTCGGTCCTCACCGTGGCCATGCGACTGTTGGGTTTTGCATGGGCCGGTCAGTCCGTGCGTCAAACGGCAGACCGGTTCGCTCCGTGGATTTTAGGCGCGCTTATCGTGCTCGCTTTTACCGGTCTCGTGCTCATCCTCGCCGAGCCGGTCCGCGAACTGATGGCGGTGTCCTTCTGGCTGAAGATGGCCCTCTTGGTGCTCGCCATCATCATCTCGCTACGGTTCACGCGCTCTGTAAGGTGCAGTCCCGTCTACCAGGACCAAAATGGACAGGCAGATGCCTCAACCCGGCGGGTCACGATCGTTACCGTCGGGGTTTGGATCGCAATCATCTTCCTTGGCCGATTCATTGCCTACGATCCGCTGATCTGGGGCCGGCTGTCGCCACTCACCGTCGGATGAGGGAATTACCATACAATGGACTTGCACAGCTTCTTCCAGGCGCTGCAGGAATCGTCGCTGGCTCATTTTGTCAACACGGCCGGCGCGACATATCCAATCGCCGAATCCCTGCATGTGATCGCCATTGCGTTGGTGTTCGGGTCGATCTTCATTGTTGACCTCCGGCTGCTCGGTCTCGCCTCAATGGCGCAGCCATTCACCCGCGTCGCGGGAGACCTTCTGCGCTGTACCTGGTGCGGATTCGCGCTCGCGCTCGTTACTGGCGTGCTGCTTTTCCTACCCAACGCCACCCAGCTCTACACCAACGCCCCCTTCTTGACGAAAATGGCGCTTCTGGCCGCCGCTGGCATCAACATGCTCGTCTTCGAGCTGATAACGGTGCGCGGTGTTTCGCTTTGGGACAGCGTAAACCCACCCGCGGAAGCCAAGCTGGCTGGGCTTGTTTCGATCTTACTCTGGACTGGCGTTATCGTAGCGGGCCGCCTTATCGGCTTCACATCCGTGGCCGACGATCCGTTTGCGTATATCTGAACAATGCGTGCCGCCGGCCGCGAAGTTCACCGGACCGTCTAAATCGCCTCCGCGATATCGATCCGGCGACAGGCTTCAAATCGCGTATTTTCTCTTGGTATGTCGTTAGCCCAAGCCGGTGGCAACATGCTTTACTCGGGTGGAAACTTGATCGGCTCCGGATTCTGCCGATATTCGTTGTGGCAGGATTCGCATTGTCCCTCGAGGTCTTCCGTCAGGCGCACGAGTTCTTCCCAACTGGCGGCCCGTCCGGCGCGATAGGCTGTTTCGGCGGCGACGAGGCTGCGCGTGTAGAAGTCGTCCCAGTTCTCCCAGAGCCGAGGCAGCGCCGTTGTCACCCGCGAGGGATCCTCCTCTTCCAGCTCCTTCGAGTAGATGTACGAGCCCTCGGGAAACATCTCGGGCGTGCCGAGGAGGAACACGCCGATATTGTCGAGGCGCAAGCGGGCGGCGGCCTCTTCGGCTTCTCCTGGACCATCGATGATGTCATGAACCTGATCGTTCTGGCGGCCGAGGGTCGTCATCACGATACGACGCGCCAGGATCGAATCGATCGGGTCCGTTTGCCCCGGCGCGAAACCCGATCGCTGCTGGGTGAATTGCGCCAGCGCCGGCACCGCTACCACTCCGGCCAGCACTGCCGCAGCCAATGCACGCTTTGCTTTCATCCTAGTCCCTCCCAGACCAACCTCAATTGCCTAGCAGATCCCCCTCTCCGTCCCGGCGAAGCCGAGACGGAGAGGGGGCACGTCACACGCTGATCCGCAAAAAGCCGGCTGCCACGCAACCGCGCAGGAAAGGATGAGCGGATCCACTTTCCCGCCCAACGCCTAGAACGGCGCATTGAACATCGTGAATCCGATCCAGCGGCCGCAGACGACGACCACTGTCCAGAAGCTGAGCGACAGAGCGCCGGCTATCCGGGCAGCAACCGGAATGCCTCGCTGGCCATCGCCCCACTCATGGCGGGTGCGAGAAATGACGAACTCCATCACGAGCATGTTTATGCCGGCCAGCGCGATGAAGACCATCTTCGTGAGGAAGAAGGGGTTTTTCGCATAGGCGGTCGCCTGCGCCATGAACATCAGCGTACCGGTGACCACAGCCAGGGCAAAGGCGATCCAGACCAGCTGGAGGCTGTCTGCCGCCAGATCGGCGTAACGACGGGTGCGGCCCGCCAGCCCCAGCAACCGGAGATCGACGATTGCGATGACGCCATAGACAAGCACGATGGCGATGACATGCACGACTTCCACGGCCGGGAAGGCCCAGTCGGATAGCTGGATGAACTCGCCGATGCGCGTCGTCTCCAACGAGCTCAGAATGGTCCAAATGTCCATTGGAGGCTTCCCAATATTGCAGAACTCGCCGAGCTGAGCGGTTCAGACATAAGCGATAAGCCGGCCCGCCGTGATGACGGCGCACCAGAGGAGGAAAGTGCCGCAGGCAAAAACCCGAACGCGCGTTTTCGAGCGGGTAAGGTCCCACCCTGCCTCGGGCGTTTTCAGCGTGCGCTGAAACCACAAGGTCCCCGCCGCGCCGATCAGGATGAGCACCATCTTGAGCCAGAACGGAACGCTGGTCAGTTCGCGCACCGGCTCGCCTATCACGAGCAGGACGCCGGTCAGCACCAGAACGCCTAGCGCGCACCAGATCCACGGAAGGAAACGCTGGGCCGTCTCCTCGAGAGAATGGGCGCGGTCGACCTGACGCAGAAGTCGCAGATTGATGAACAGCGTGGAGGAGAGGACGCAGGCTATCGCCAGTATATGGATGCTCTGAAGCGCGGGGATCACCCACAAATGGCTCTGAATCTGGCGGCTCATCCCCGTTTCAGAAAGCCAGGTCGCGAATTCCATCATGCCGGTTTACCAGAGAATGGCGGGAGGGGCGGCCGGTGGAGCCGCCCTTTCCCGGGTATGATTACTGCCCCGCCGGCTTCACGGCGAAGCCATTGCGCGGATTGATGGTTTGGCCTTTCACCACCGCGTCCACCCACGCCGCTCCGGGGCGACCGTCGCGCATGGGGTTTCCGCGGATCGAGATCTCCGTTCCGGGCGGCAGCATGCTCTTGCGGATGCCGGCGCGCATCAGGGTGCTCGGGCCTTCCGCCTCGAAGCCCCAGGTCGTCACCTTGCCGGTCTCGTCGGTCACATCGACCAGGAGCCATGAATGCGGGTTGGTGTACTGGAACTCCTTGACGACGCCCTTGACCTCCACGAGCTTTTCATTGTCGAACATGGCGGCCGAGTGATGCGCGATGGCCGGAGCGGCGACGAGCACTGCGAGCGCGGCGCTCATCACCGGATATCTTAGCTTCATAGGTAGGCTCCTCATCTTTGGCGGCCGCTACTTCTTCAGGTTCTTGATGGCCGGGTCCGAACTGACCGCCGCATCGTCGTTGACGAAGTCGAAATCCGTGAACTGGCTGGACCCGTCAGAAGTCGCCGTGATCGCGTTGTTGCTGTTCTCTCGGCAATCCCAGTAGCGGATGCGGAGGAAATGATCCTCGTTTTCGAGTTCGATCCAGCTCTGGCGCGTGTACCAGGGTTCGGCGAGGTTGACCGGGTCGAACACCCAGTAGTCCGCCTCGAGCATGTTATGCGCGGTCTTGCGATAGCGTTCGACGACCTCCACCTGGTCCGAATAGTTGGGCTGGCTGCCGCGCTGATATTGGCCCGGCATCAGGTATTTGGTATGCGTGACCAACATGTCGCCGTCCCAGAAGCCAATCGTATCGCCGTTCCAGCTCGGATAGGCGTCCTCCTCGGGCGTGTGCTCGCGCCCGTCCGTGTAGACGCGACGGACGTCATTCACCATCTCGTTGATCAGCCAGGTCTGGCCAGGGGTCACGATATATTCGTGAAGAAACGGCTCGCTGGCCCAGCGCGGGTGCCCTGGCGGACGGCAATCCGAGATCGGATCGTACTCGCCGCCGTGCTTCTTCATATTGTCGATCTTCGCCTGGCGGGCGGCGGCGCCTTCGGGCGTGAGCTTGGCGGTCATCTGGTCGACCTTGATGTCCGGGTCGAAGGAGAGACCGCCGCGCGTGCGCGTGAAGATGCCGGACCAGTCATATTCCGGCTTCTTCATGTCCTCCCAAGAAAGCTTGTCACCACCGCCGGCATGCTCTTTCAGGAATTCGAACAGGGCTTCGGACGTTTCGAACGATTCGCCGAAAGCCTGAAGCTTGGCCTTGTTCTGCGTCCAGGCCTCGCCGCCATCGCCTCTGTCCAACCAGCCGACGAATTCGGCGCCATGCGCCGAAGCGAGCATCTGCATTCCCGCGGCCAGTGCGAGGATCGACGCCTTTATTGTTTTGAGTCTCAACTCTCTCCTCCTCACCATAAGAGATTGTTGGACGAACTCATCGGGCAGGGGTTGCGTCGAACGCAAGCCGCCTCGGGCAAAGCCATCCCCGGTGTGAGCTCCTCCACGATTGCAACCTAAGTCGAAGCCTGGATGACGGATAGACACAAACCGATCGTCGCGATGGCGATTTCGTGCAGGCCAGAAATCGCCACGCGTAATAGCGCTTGAGATCGGATTGTGCTTGGGAGGATCGAATCTTGAAAACGTCTTTGACCGCCGCCGCCGCCCTGTGCGGCATGCTGGTTCTGCCCGGCGTGGCGTCGGCGCAACAGAAGCCTGTGGAGACGACGAGCGGGCCGGTCGTGGGTGTCGAAAGCAGCCATGTTCCTGGCGTGACGGTTTTCAAGGGCATCCGGTATGGCGCCGATACCGGCGGCGAAAACCGGTTCCTGCCGCCGAAGCCTGCGGAAAAGGCGGCCGAGGTCTACGAAGCGAAGGAATACGGCAATGCCTGCTACGGGCTCGGCTATCCGCCTTTCCTGATGCAGGAGGAGGGCGTCGACCTCGACAAATCTCCGATGAGCGAGGACTGCCTGTTCCTCAACATCTGGACACCGAAGACCGACGCGGGCAAGCGTCCCGTGATGGTGTGGTTCCATGGCGGCGGCTTCACCTCCGGCTCGGGCGGAAGCATCCGTTACGAGGGATCCAACCTCGTGTCGCGGAAGGATGTCGTGCTGGTCACGGTCAACCACCGGCTTGGTGCTTTGGGCTTCATGGATGTCTCTGCCATCGGTGGCGAAGCCTACGCGGACTCCGGCAATGCCGGCATGCTCGACATCGTGCAGGCCCTGAAATGGGTGCACGACAACATTGCGGCGTTCGGCGGCGATCCGGAAAACGTGACGGTGTTCGGCGAGTCGGGTGGCGGTGGGAAGACGACGACGCTGCTCTCGATGCCTGCCGCGAAGGGGCTGTTCCACAAGGCCATCGCCCAAAGCGGCCTCAATGTTTCCGCGATACAAGCGGAGAAGGCCGGCGAAACGGCCAAGGCGGTCATGGCGGAACTGAAGGCGGATTCGATCGACGCCCTGAAGAGCGCCGACCCGGACGCGCTGACGAAGGCCAAGGGTTCCTGGGGGCCGGTGATCGGCCGCTCGCTGCCGCGCAGTCCCTTTGACCCGGATGCCGACCCCGCGGCCAAGGACATCCCGCTCATGATCGGCTCCAACCTCACGGAAGCAACCTTCTTCGGCACCACGCCGCTCGCGGCGGTCGATGAGGCCGGTCTGAAGGAAGCGTTCGCCAAGGGTAGCTTCACGGCGAAGATCGCCGCCGAAAAAATCCCTGACCTGATGGCGGCCTATCGCGCGGAGCTACCCGGAACGCCCGACCACGAAATCTACCAGATCATCGCGTCGGACGCCTGGCTGACCCGCGCCGTCGACAAGGTGGCAAATCTGCGGGCAGAGATCAAAGCGCCGACCTATGTCTACAAATTCACCATGCGCCAGGGCGCGCGGGACGGCGCGCTCAACGTTCCGCATACGGCGGAGATCGCCTACGCCTTCGACAATCTGGCGCTCGCGAAGGCGCTGGTCGGAGAGCCGGACGAGAAGGATCAGGCGCTTGCGGATCTCATGAGCGCAGCCTGGACGAATTTCGCCCGGACCGGAAATCCGCAAGGGGAGGGTGTGCCGGAATGGCCGGCCTTCACCTCGGACCGCCATGCAGTCATGATCCTTGGCGAAGAATCGCAAGCCGCTGTCGATCCCTTCGCCAAGCGCTTGAAGGCACTGAGCGCGGCGCAGTAGTCGTAAATCGCTCTCGCGTTTCGCCGGGTTAAAGCATGTCGCCCAAAAGTGCGCAGCGGTTTTGCGATAAAGACATGCGCAAAAGTAAATACTTAAGCGTGTCGCCGATTGTTGGCCACGAGCTTTGAAGCCCGCCGGGGATGTCCCGGCGGGCTTCATTCCGAGCGCCCCGAGGACGCAAAGGTTCGTGCTCAAGCCTTTGATGACCAGCCTCGTGAAACGCGAGGCTGGCCCGACTACGTTGATGGCAGCACGCGAACGAGCCGTAGGACCGCCTCGAGGCCATAATGGTCGGAGAAATAGCATTTCAGCGACTGGTCGGACTCGACCCACCCATCGGAAAGAAGTTCCGGATCGTAACAGTTTGCCGTTCGCGGCTCCGGCCAGCGGCCGTCAAGGGCATCGCCCATGACCTCGATCGAGTCCAATGCCAGGCGGAAACGCGAGCCTTGCCGCACGAGCATGTAATCCAGGCGCTCCATGGTCGGGTTCAGGTCGTCGTCGTTGCCCCAATTGTGCGCATAGGCATTGTGCTGGCTGTTGATGGTAAAGCCAACCTTGGCCTGGGTTGTCCATCGGTTGCGATAGAGATCGCCGGAGGGGGCGATCCCAGCCAGCAGGCGCGTGTACTCCGCAGTCGCGGCGCCGCCAGTTTCGCCGATGATATTGAAGTCGCCGAGAAAGAGCGTCGGGTGGGCCGTGTCCGCCGCCGCGCCGAGGAATGCGCCTATCTGCATCAGCTGTGCCGTCCGCGCCGTCATGTCCCCGGCATCGCCCGCGGCGTCCAGATGGGTGTTGACGACGAAAAGGAATTCATCCGGATCCGGCCCCACGCGCACGGTCGTCAATGTAAAGCCCTTGTTGGCAAGGCAATCCGAAGCGTTGGATAGAACACCGTGGCAAGTGGTGAAACCCACGGTCTGATGGTCTAGTCTTTGCAGTTTGAGGGCCAGCTGCAGCGCCTCGCCCACCGCCCCTCCCACCGGCGTCGACGGGACATGCAGATCGTCCTTCACCAGGAGCACGAGACCGGAACGGCTTTTCGGCAGCGCGGCGAGGGCCGCGTCCTCGCTTAGCCCGCTTGGCAGGCTCCACCTGCGACCCTCGGGGCCGGGAAGAGCGAAATAGCTTTGAGAGGGAGCAAAATCGAGGAGATCATCGAACCGGTGGTCGTCGAACACCTCCTGAAGTGCGATCACGTCGAAGCTCGCGACACGGTCCTGGATCAGTTGGAGGCGCTCGGAATTGTCCTCATCCGTGTTCTTCACCCGGAGGTCATATATCGCTTCGACGACACCGGCCGCCGAAAGGAGCGTTCCGGCGGTGGGCGCCGTGACAGGATTGAGCAACTGGGCCGAGACTTCGGCATAGAAGCTGGTTGCGAAGGCATCCTCCGGCCGCAGGAAAGTGTTCTGCGTCCAGATGCGCAGGCGATGCGCGACGTTCAGGTGGGTGAACAGACGGGTCGGTGCGGGCGCCAGGGGAGACGTAACCTCGAGGGTGATACGCTCTTCGCCGAGCGGCGTATCGTCCGTGATCAGGCCCTCGATCCAGTTGGCGCTATCCCGACTGACCAGCTGCAGCCCTGGAGGGAGGCTCGTCCCGGAGGCAACGCGCCATGAATAGTTTCGCCCGTCGCCGCCGAAGCTGACTGGCAGCTGAAGGCTGAAGACTTCGCCGCGGACCACATCATGTGGTCCGAGTGCAGCCTCGCGGGCGCCGGGAGCGAAATGCACCGGCACTCCGAGCGTGTACGCACGCTCGACGCTGCGTCCACCCTGCGACAGCCGAAACTTCCCCCTTGCTGACATGGCTCCATGCGAGATCTGGCCCGCAACAACACCGTTGCCATCCGGTAGCGTTTCCAAGTGCAGGCCGACCGGAAGTGTCGCGCCGCCATCGCCTACCCACTCCCATCCCAACGGCCCGCACGGCAGCTGGACCGTTGCCGGCAGCAGCCCGCAATCTGCCGGCCCGCCGCTTGCCGGCAGCTGGACCTCGAAGGGCGGCTCGCTGGGCAGCAAGGGCGGGAACTGCACGGGCAGGCGCATGCCGAGGTTCACCGGGATTACGACGCGATAGGGGCGGCTGGTGCTGCCGCTGGTAATCGTGATCGTATAGATCTGGGTTCGGGCATCGTCGTTCAGTTTGCGCAGCGGCAATGTCTGCAGCACCAATTGGCGGCCGTCGGTCGCGAAGCGGATCGGCATGGGCGGTTGCGGATCGATCACGGCGGTGAATCCGGTTGGGGTGCCCTGCGGCGCGTCGAGCAGGTAGATGAAGGCGTCGCCGGCGTCGACCGTGTCCAGCACGAGCGGGTCCGTGAGTCGGACCGGCTCCACCGTCTGCGCGCTGTCGCATGCAAGATTCTCGAGCCAGAGTTCCTGCTCGATGGGCCGACCAGTCCCGCGAGCCAGCTCCTCGGCAAGACGCTGAAAAGCGCGCGCGCAAGCGACCGGAGACGACCCGATTGCCAATTTGGAGAGCATATCGTCGAGTTGCTCGCGCGCCGTCGGCGCAAGACCTTCGCGCCGATCGGCGAGCGCGATCAGATAGCTGGCGGTCAGGCCGGACACATCGAGCTTCGCAGATCGCGCCGTAAGCTCCTCGAGCTCTGCCTTGAGCTGGGCAGTATCGAGTTCAGCCAGCCGCCTGTGATGCTTCAATGTCAGCTGGCGCAGGGCGTTCGCATCCTTGCGCTGCCGTGCCGCTTGGAGCTCAGTCAGAACGCCATCGACGGCGCCTGAAACTTCTCGCTGAGGCTTCGGACCGTTTATCGAGGGAGCATCCTCGGCGGGCGATGGTGCGGCGGCAAGCGCCATGACCATGGCCAACAGCCACTGGCATACCGAATGACGGGTCGGCATAATCCACCTCCAGATCCGGCTCCATCGAGACATCCAGCGGGGCAGGCTCACGGACGCAGCGGCCCGGCCGGCGGGCCGATCCTCACTGCGGGCTCGTTTACCGATCCCCGGTCGGTCACCGTCGGCGCGCCGCCGCGGTGGACCGGGTCGCCCGGCGGCACGCTGGGCGTCGGCTCCGCATCGGTCGCTTGGCACGTGCAGTCGTCCGTCAGGATTTGACCTTCGGCACAGCGAACGGCGAGGCAAAGTGCGCGGACGGGCTGGAATCCCACCGCGTCCCGTTCACACTGGCACTGATCGCCAACGGTCGAAGCGAGGCCACCCTGCGGGCACAGCATGAGGCTGCACCCGAGCGACGGGCGGGCCGGCGCGTCGCCGGCGAGACAGACGCCGGCATCGCTCTCGTCCACGGGAGCATTCTGGGGATCCCAGATCGAGACGATGTCGAGCGGCCGGCCGGCGCTGCCGGCCGCCGGCTCGCGCGCCGGAAGCCCCGCTGCCTCTCGGAATGCATCGAGCAGGTCCTCTGTGCACATTTTTGCTCGGGCAACTTGGGCGCCCAGGCCGGTACACGCGTCGGGGCAGTCTTCCGGGCTGAGGCAGCTCTTCAGGCCTTTCCTCATTTCGTGCAGTTCTTGCAGGCGCTCGTAGCCGTCCTCTTCGGAGCGAATGCCCATCTGCATCTGCACGATGACGTCCCATGCCATGCTGTCGATATCTTCCTTGGTGAGCTTTGGCCTGGGTGTGCCTGGGCGCGGCGGCGTGCCGATCAGCTCGTCCAAGGCCTCGAAGAAGGCTTCGACGTCGGTGGAGGTCACTGTCCCCGCGGTGCTCGATGTGCCAGTGGTCGACGTCCCCGTGGTCGACGTGCTTGTTCCCCCGGTCGAGATTCCGGTTCCGCGACCTGGCTCGTTGGGTCCCGTCGCTCCGGGCCGGTCCGCCGTAATGACAGGCACCTCGTCCTCTTCGAACACGATCTCCTCGACAGGGACCTCTTGCGAGCCTTCGGCGAAGCGTCCGCATCCCTTGCCCATCGGCACACCGCGCAATCGGGCGAAGACGTCGGGAGATCCGCTTCCGCTCCCTTCGGCGATGCATGCGGCATAGCTGTCCCAGGGGTTCGCCTCGCGCTCGAACAGTGCGTCCGTGCATTCAGAGGGATCGTTGCCCTGCAAGGAAACGGGGTCCGAGGGCGGCCGGCACAGGGCTGCGAGCGGGCTGTCGCGCTCCAGGCTCAGCTGCGCGGGCGCCGTCGATGGCCAGCGGGCGGCCAGCCGTTCCTCGATTCTGCGGATTTCTGCGGTTTCGAGAAGCCCGTCTGCACTGCAGGGAAGGGGCGGGCAGGCGTAGAGGGCAGCACCGCTGAGCTCGGTGACGCCACGCCCCAACATGCCGGCCAGCGCGCAGTCCCCAAGGCTTATTGCTTGCGGACTGGCAAGCGAGCGGATCAACGCGCCGGGATCGACGCAACCCGGAGCGGGTCGACCCTGCGGGCAGCTCGGGAAGCCGACCAGGCGGGCGAGCTTGCGGTCCCACAGATAGACGACACCGTTCGCGCCCCAGCCGGCGCGGCCCACCTCGTCCTCGAGCGGCTCCCGATAGAGATGAAACCATTGCCACGCGAGCGAACGTTCCCCGCGATGCTTGCGAGCGTCGAGGACGAGGAGCTGGAGTGGGGCGACGGCGCGCGCGAATGCGGGGATCAGGGCAGTGACACCATGCTTTTCCATGCGCTGGCTGACAGTGATGAAGCCAACCAGAATCGCTTGCTCGAGCTGGGCCAGCTGGAACACACCAAGGCATGCAATCTGCCGTGCCAACCGGTCGAGCACCATTGCCTCGGAAACAGCAATGGTCGTCGTCGTTTGCAGCGGATCGGTGACGCCGCGTGCGTAGGTGGTGATAAGCCGATCGCCGACGATGTCCCCGGCACAACCCGCATCCTCGCTGAGTGCCGGAACGCGTGTGTGGTTGGCAGGGCCCAGTGCGCGCCGGACCTCGACGTGCAGGTCGAGCAGGGCAAGGGCGAGCGGCTCCGAGATCTGCACCGGCAGCCTGCGCGTGAACGACATTGATCGCCACGTTTCGTGGCGGGCCTTGTTCAGCGCTCGCTCAGCCCCGAGATACGCGGTCAGGGATCGCTGCGGGAGGCGTTCCGAATCCTGGAGCCAACCAAACAGCTGCCGCTGACTCTCATGAACCATACGATCGAGGCGGTCGAGTTCCGAAACCGCCGGCCGCGCCGTACGGGCAATCGCGAAATCTTGCGCCCTCGCCTCCAATATGAGGGCAGCCCCGTGATGCTCGGCCTGGACGCAGACCAAACTCAAGAATCCGAGTAGGGCGCTGAGGGTCGTCCGCCCCAAAATCATAATGTGCTCCGTATATCTGCGACGCGAGGCACGTTGCGCCGTGTCTGAGGCAAGCAGGAATGGAGACCCCGCGGCGATCTCCAACATCATGCAAGTCGATTTTCCTTCGTTGTGAACGATCGGACTATCCACCAACGGCAAGATCTATCCGGAGACGGCAAGTCACTTGTGTGGTATCTTTTTTGTGCTTGTAGCCGGCCGCCGTCGCGATTGGTTGCAGGCGCCGATGCTTGGTTAACCTGCGAAGCCGCGCCCGGTGGTGATGTAGGCCCAGATGACCGAACTCGCGAATGTCTTTTCGCCCCTGCTGCAACGGCCCCCCGTCCTGTCGAGCTGTGATGTCGACGAAGTGCGCACCCTGTTGCGCGCCTCGCACGACCGCTTCGAGGCCGCACCATCTCGGTGGGACAAGTTCTTCCTCAGGATCCACGGAGTGAAAGCCGGCGCAGCGACGCTTGCTCTCGTCCGCTCCGGCGCCCCCGTCCAGACCCGGCAAAACGGTTCGCTGGAGGCCTATACGATCCTGTTGCCCCTGCGGGGAGCTGCAGAACTCACAACCGGAGGCAAGAAAGTGATCTGCGATCCGCAGCACGCCGCGCTCAGCCCGCCCGGCTGCGAGCAATGGATTTCAGCAGAGCGAAATTGCGACCGCCTGTGGTTGTCCATCGGACAGGCGGCGGTGACCCGGATCGTCACTTCTCTGTTGGGCGAGGCGCTGACGGCGCCGATCATCTTTGAGCCGACCATCGATCTGGGGACGCGGTCAAGCCGCAGTCTGTTCAACGCCATCGCCTTTGCCTCGGAGGAACTGAGCAGCAATGATTCGCCGTTTTACAATCCGATGCTCAGGAAGGATCTCGAGGAACTTATCGTCACCACCTTGGTCCTCACCCAGAAGCACAACCATGATGACCGGTTCGCGGGCGGCAATCGCTTCGTCTCTCCAAGAGACGTAAGAAGGGTGGTCGATTACATGCACGCCAACCTGCACGCCTCTATTTCCCTGGAGGATCTGGTGGTGGTTTCCGGCGTCCCCGGCCGCACGCTCAGGCATCACTTCCACATGTTTTTCGGCATGTCGCCGCTTAGCTATCTGCGCCAGATCCGCTTCGCGAGGGCGCGGAGCGAGCTACTCAGTGGGGACGGAGGCCTGAGGGTAACCGACGTGGCAACGCGGTATGGCTTCGAGCATCTGGGTCGGTTCTCCGCGGGTTACCGGCAGCGTTATGGCGAGTGTCCTTCCGAAACGGTTGCGGCCAGGCGGCGGTTTTACAGTCTTTCGCGAAAGTAGCGGCACGTTCGGCTTCGCCGACCGGTGAATACGAATCGACGAGGACGAGGCCATGCAATCTTCGCAGTCATGCTTCTTTTCCCTGCCGGAGCAGTATCAAGACCGCCAACCAGACCTGAGAGGAGCAGAAGTTTCGGCGCGCCGCCGGCCGTCCCGCATGTGGGCCGACAATGTCTCCTTTCAGGAGGCTGCGATGCTCATATCGAATGGCGACATCGGCGCATTGCTGCTTGGCGGCATTCACGAGAACAGACTGGCCGCTTGAGGGTGCCGATCATCAAGAGCGGACATTCTGGTCGGCGGGCATCGTCGTGACCTAATCCAATGCGACCCTCAGCTTCGCTCATCTCAACGGTAGCGAAGGTGGAAACCGGTCACCTTGCTAAGGGCGACTTCATGTCATTCACATCCATAAGGATTCTCGCATGACGAATCCTGCTGCCCGAGCGGTGATCACGCGTCGAGAGGACGTTCGCTTTCGTCCCGGAACCATAACGGCCTCCTGCGGTTCGGACGCGAGCGACGGAGCTCGGAGATGGACAAGGACGGTCGCCTTGCATTCTCTCGCCGGCAGGTGGTGGGCGCCGTCGGTGTTGGACTGGCGGCGAGCGCCACTCGCACGAGCTTCGCCAAGTCACCGGACCAGGGCGTCCCCATCACCCGTAGCGAGGCCAGTATGGAAGACCCGCGTTCCAAATACCCTAAGCCGCCATTCAGCACGCAAACCCAGCCATGGCCGGGCCTGGCCCGCGACATGGACCCGAAACCGGACCACGGCGAGACCAGCTATCGCGGCTCCGGCCGCCTCGCCGGCCGAAAGGCGCTGATAACCGGCGGCGACTCCGGCATGGGCAGAGCCGCCGCGATCGCCTATGCGCGCGAGGGTGCCGATGTGGCGATCAACTATTATCCGTCCGAGGAGCCGGATGCACAGGAAGTCATACGGCTGATCGGCGAGGCCGGACGGACCGGCGTTGCCATTCCTGGCGATCTCCGCGACGAAGGCTTTTGCCAGAGGCTCGTGGAAGATGCCGTGAAAGGTCTCGGCGGGCTCGACATCGTCGTCTGCAATGCCGGTCGGCAGCAGTCGAAGCCGTCGATCCTCGACATCACGACCGAGGACTTCGATGCCACGATGAAGACCAACGTCTACGCACCGTTCTGGATCATCAAGGCCGCGCTGCCGCATCTCAAGCCGGGTTCCTGCATCATCGGCACGACCTCCGAACAGGCCTATGACCCCTCGGCGGATCTCTACGACTACGCCCAGACCAAGGCCGCGACCATGAACTATGTGAAATCGCTCGCCAAGCAGCTCGGGCCGAAAGGCATCCGCGTCAACGGCGTGGCACCCGGGCCGATCTGGACGCCTCTGCAGATCAGCGGCGGCGCGTCCGAGGAGAAATACAAGCAATTCGGCGGCAAGACCGTATTGGGAAGGCCGGGCCAGCCGGTGGAGCTTGCGTCGATCTACGTCCAGCTCGCGGCTGCCGATGCAAGCTTTGCCACTGGAAACATCTACGGTGCCGGGGGCGGCCAAGGGCAACCCTGAAGAAATCGAATATGGGATCGGAATTGAGGAGGGATGCACGCCTTCGAAGTGGTGCTGGCGCTGCTCCTGGGCGCGACGATCCTCTCATCGCTCGCCCGGCGAGCGGGTGTACCTTCTCCCACCCTGCTTGCCATCGGCGGCGCTATTCTCGCCTTCGTTCCCGGTGCACCTCGCCTGGAACTGCCGCCCGAGCTCATCCTGGCTCTCTTCGTCGCGCCAATCCTGCTGGACGCCGCCTTTGACGCGTCGCTGCGGGATCTTCGCGCCAACTGGCGCCCCGTCGGCTCGCTCGTCCTGATCGCAGTCGGGCTGACGACGGCTGCCGTTGCCATTACCGCCCGCCAGATTTTCGGAGACATGCCTTGGGCGGCTGCCGTCGCGCTCGGCGCCGTGGTGGCGCCGCCCGATGCCGTCGCGGCCTTGGCCGTCCTGCGGCAGGTCCAGCCGCCCTACCGCATCCGTCTCATCCTCGAAGGCGAGAGCCTGCTCAACGATGCCTCCGCCCTGCTGATCTATCGTCTGGCGCTGGGCGCCGTCGCCGCCGGAGGTTTCAGCGCCGTGGACGTGCTCCCCGCCTTTCTCGCCGTCGTCTTCGGCAGCGCCATTGCAGGCTGGCTCATCGCCTGGCCGCTCGGTCAGGTGACCTCCCGGATCACGAGCGCTCCCGAGGCCGTGGTCTTCCAATTCGTGACGACATTCGGGGTCTGGCTGCTGGCTGAGCGCCTCGGGCTCTCCGGTGTGGTGGCGGTCGTCGTGCTGGGGCTGACCCTGGCGCGCGGGGGGCCGTCTGCCGCCGTGCGGGTGAGGGTGAACTCCTTCGCGATCTGGGAAACCGCGACCATGGTCCTGAACGTCCTCGCATTCACGCTCATCGGGCTTGCGATCGGCCCGATCCTGGAACGGATCGGCACGCCGGAGGGCCTTCATCTGATGGTCGCTTCCGTGGCGGTGCTGGCGGTCGTGATCCTCGTCCGGCTGGCGTGGACGTTCACCTATGAGGCAATCATCCGCTTGGGAGCGCGTCTCTTCGCTGGCCGGTCTCGAGCATCCGACATGTCGGTGCCCTCGACGGCCGGGTCCCTGGTGGTGGGCTGGTCAGGGATGCGCGGCGTCGTCACGCTGGCGACGGCCTTGGCTCTGCCGCCTGATTTTCCGTATCGCGATTTCATCCAGCTGACCGCCTTTGTGGTGGTGCTCGGCACCTTGGTGATCCAGGGTCTTACGCTTCGCCCGCTTCTCCAACTGGTCCATCTGCCGAAGGACGACACGGTGGAGAGCGAAGTCCGGCTCGCCCGGCAGGCAGCGCTGGAGGCGGTCATGGCGGAAGTCGAGGGCGAGGCCACGCCGACCGCGCGGCGTCTTGCCGAAGAGTATCGCGGCGCCCTCGGCCGGGCCCTGGACGGCAAGGACCCGCGCGATACCCCGGACAATGCGCTTCGCCGGCGGATGGTGGCCGCGGCGCGCCACGCGATCGAAGATCTGCGCAGCGCCGGCTCGATCGGCGACGATGCGTATCGCACCGTCGAGGAAGAGCTCGATCTGATGGATCTCAGCGCCCAGCCGACGGAGGCGGGAGACTGACCCGGCGCGCCTTATGCGGATCGAGGACCTTTCGGCGTGGGCACGCCGAAATGTCGAGCGGCGTGATCAGGCTCGCGCGAGGACGACGTCCACCTTCGGGCCACTCCTGATCGTCTGGTACACCACGCAGTAGCGCTCCGTCAGCTTCAGCAATTGGTCGAGCTTTTCCTGCTCGGCATCCGTCTCGACGTCGAAGCGCAGCCTGATTTCGGCAAAGCCGACCGGCGCGTCCTTGGCCACACCCAGCGTGCCGCGGAAGTCCAGGTCGCCCTCCGCAGAGACGGTCGCGCCGCGCAGCGGTATTTCGAGGGCCGTGGAGACGGCCTTCAGCGTCACGCCGGCGCAGGCCACCAGGGCTTCGAGCAGCATGTCGCCGGAGCAGAGCTCCAGCCCGCTGCCGCCGGTCGCCGGATGCAGGCCCGCAACGGCAAGTGCGCGACCGGTCTCGACCTTGCAGGCGATGTTCGTGTCGTCGAGCGTGCCCTTCGCCTTCAGCGTCACCAGCCCGGCGTTGGGGTCGTTTCGGTAGCGGTCCTTGATCGGCGCCTGCATCGCGCGCAGTTCGGCAGCATCCATGTCAACATCCTTTCGTTCGGTTCACAAGCGGAGCGGGCCGTGTCAGATGGAGTAGGTCGCCTCGGCCAGCCGTTCCCTTATCGCGGTTGCGGAGGCGCGGTCCAGCGATCGGTCGAGAGCATCGAGAACACGCCGCCGGATGGCATCGAACTCGTCCGAGCGCCGGTCGCGCGGGCGCGGCAGGCCAGCCGCTATCTCCTCGAAGATCCTGCCCGGCCGGGGACGCATGACCAGAATGCGATCGGCCAGCGCGATGGCTTCGTCGACGTCGTGCGTGACCAGGATGAGGGTCGGCCTGGAGTCCGCCCATAGCGCGAGCAGATGGTCCTGCAGGTCGGCCCGGGTGAAGGCGTCGAGCGCCGAGAACGGCTCGTCTAGCAGGAGCACTTCCGGTCCCGGCACCAGGGCGCGCGCGATGGCGACACGCTGCGCCTGGCCGCCCGAAAGCTCGCGCGGCCAGGCGTCCGCCTTGTCGGCGAGGCCGACGCGCGCAAGCGCCGTGGCGACGCGCTCGTCCCGTTCCGGCCGTGGCAGATGCTCGATGCCGAACGCGACGTTGCCGGCGACGGTGAGCCAGGGGAGCAGACGCGGCTCCTGGAAGATGATTCCGATCTTTTCGTGCGGCGCGGTGATGGTCATGCCGTCGAGCGCGACGCGGCCGCGGCTCGGCGTGTCCAGGCCGGCGATCGCCCGCAGCATGGTGGACTTGCCGCAGCCCGAGCCGCCCACCACCGCGACGATCTCGCCATGCGCGACGGAGAGGCTGACGTCTTCCAGCGCATGCACGCCGTTCGGATAGATCTTGCCGACGCGGTCGAGGACGAGCATGTCAGTTCGCCCCGTGACGCGCGAAACGGTCTTCCCAGCGCAGGAAGGGTCTTGTCGCAGCGACGATCAGCCAGTCGGTGATCTTGCCCAGGATAGCGAAGGCAACGATGGCGGTGACGATCTGGGCCGGCTTGCCGAGTTGCTGGCCGTCGATTAGCAGATAGCCGAGGCCCTTCGAGGCGCCCATGAACTCGGCGGCGACGACGAACATCCAGCCGAGGCCGAGGCCCGAGCGCAAGGCGATGACATAGGACGGAAGAACCGCGGGCAGGAGGATGCGGCGCACCATCTGCGCGCCGGAGAGGCGGAAGACACGGCCGACCTCGACGATCTTCCGGTCGACGGAGGCCACGGCGCCCATGACGCCGAGATAGACCGGAAAGAACACGCCGACCGCGATCAGCGTGACTTTGGACGCCTCGAAGATGCCCAACCAGAGGATGAACAGCGGCACCCACGCGATGGAGGGAATGGCCCGCAACGCCTGCAGCGTCGGGTCGAGCAGGCGGCTGAGAAAGCTCGAATAGCCGGTGAGGGCTCCGACGATCGTACCGGTCACGACGCCGGCGCCGAAACCGACTGCGACGCGTGTCAGCGTGGCGATCGCATGGTGCTGCAACGCGCCGCCATGCGCCAGTTGCACGAACGTCTCCCAGATGACGGATGGGGGCGGAACGAGCCTGCCCGTGGACCAGCCAAGCCGGACGGCCAGTTCCCAGCCGAGCGCCGCAATCACGGGAAGGAACAGCCCCAGCGCCGGCCCCTTGAGCCGATCGAGCTGGCTGCCGGGTCGCTCCTGCCGGGGCTCCGCCGTCTCGCCTGCTACGCTACTCTCCACCACCGCCATTGGACGCTCACGTCTTCGCTGCTGGCCGACCGCCATCCGGGGTAGGGCAGCGCTGCCTCAAGATCAGTTTCCGACTGGCACGTACCCGTCGGCGACCAGGTCGTCGAGCGTTTTCTGCACGTCGACGCCAGCCTCGATGACGCCGGCTTTCTGCAGGGCAAGGCCGGCCTGCAGGATCGAGTCGCGCTGCGCCTCGCCGATCACGCCGTTGCTCAGGTCCGTGCGTTCGTTCAACTGCTTGTCGGCCACGGCCTCGGGCAGCTGCGTCGCCGCCACGAAGCTCGCCTTGAGCTCATCGGGATGATCGAGGGCGTATTTGCGGGCATTCTCGTAGACGACAAGCACCCGCTTCACGACATCGGGATACTGCTCCAGGAACTCCTGCCGGGTACTCAAGATGCCGTAGGTGTTGGCGTCGGCGTTGCGATAGAAAAGGCGCGCCCCTTCGTTCAGCTCGACATTGGCCATCATCGGATCGAGCCCGGCCCAGGCATCGACATCGCCGCGGGTCAGCGCGGTGGCGCCGTCGGGATGCTGCAGCAGCACCGGCGTGATGTCCTGCTCGGTCAGGCCGGCGCCCTGGAGGGCGCGGACGAGGAAGATGTGCGGGTCGGTGCCGCGGGTTACCGCGACGCTCTTGCCCTTCAGATCGGCGACGCTGTTGATGCCGCTGTCCTTTCCGGTGACCAGCGCTGTCCATTCCGGCTTCGAAAAGACATAGACCGACTTGATCGGGTTGCCGTTGATCTTGCTGACCAGGGCGGCAGACCCCGCGCTCGAGCCGAAATCGATCGAGCCGGCGTTCAGGAACTCGAGCGCCTTGTTGGAGCCGAGGGACTGCACCCAGTTGATCGAGATCCCGTCCTTGGCGAACTCTTCTTCGAGCCAGCCCTTGTCCTTGAGCAGCATCGAGACGGGATTGTATGTCGCCCAGTCGATGGAGATGGTGTCGGGCTTGTCCGCGGCGAAGGACGCGGCCGAGGGCAGGAGGCCGAGCGACAGCGCAAGGCCAAGGACAAGACGACGCGACAGAAACTTCATGACACTCCCCACATGATACCGGCGCGACAGCGCCGACGTTGATCGATACGGACCACCGGTCCGCCATCAGCCCGCGGGAGGATTTTCTGCCCCGCGCTTTAGCTGCATTTGTTGAGTGCCCGCAAGCTGCATGCTCAAATCGGCGCTTCCACGACCTTATAGAGCGGCCTGTTTGCCAGCAAACCGGAACGATTTGCTTTCTTCGCGAATATTCCGGAAAAAAATTCCAAGAAACGCCAGCGCTTTGGTATGCCGCGCGCGGGTTGCCATGGGGAGGCCATCGTTGCTCGCCGAAGCTCGTTCTCATCGGCGGATCCGCTGTGACATCGGATTGACGATTTATATACGAACCATATATGTTCCGCACATCGAGTTGCTTCGGGAGACGGTTTTGGGCATCGTGAAAATCGACGACGACCTTCATGAGGAAGCCCGCCGGGCAAGCACTGTGATGTGCCGGTCCATCAATGCGCAGGCCGAGTTCTGGATGAAGATCGGCATGCTGGCCGAAGCCCATCCCACCCTGTCCTTCAACGAGATCGTGAAGATGCAGTTCGCGGCGGCGCATGTGCGCGTCGCGGATCTCGCGGACGCCTGACATGGTGAAGACCCCGGACGAGCTGGCGCTGATGCGCGTGGCCGGCAGGATGCTGGCGTCCGTCTTCGAAATGCTGGACAGGCAGGAACTCGCCGGCATGTCGACATTAGAGGTCAACGATCTGGTCGACCGCTTCATCACCGTGGACCTCGCCGCGCGTCCGGCCAGCAAGGGGCAATACGGCTTCAAACATGTCCTGAACTGCTCGATCAACCACGTCGTCTGCCACGGCGTGCCCGATCCCCGCGAGATCATCCGGGACGGCGACATCGTCAACTTCGACATCACGCTCGAAAAGAACGGCTTCATCGCCGATTCCAGCAAGACCTATCTGGTCGGCAATGCCCCGCCCGCCGCGCGGCGGCTGGTGCGGGTCGCCCAGGAGGCGATGTGGAAAGGCATAAGGCAGGTGCGGCCCGGAGCGCATCTGGGCGACATCGGCTACGCGATCGAACGGCATGCCAAAAGGAACGGCTATTCGGTCGTGCGGGAATATTGCGGGCACGGCATCGGCCGCGAGATGCACGAGGAACCTCAGGTGCTCAATTTCGGAAGGCCGGGAACGGGCCTGAAGCTGCGCGAGGGCATGGTCTTCACCATCGAGCCGATGGTCAACCAGGGCACGCGCAAGGTCTCGACCGAGAGCGACGGCTGGACCGTCGTCACCCACGACCGCAAGCTCTCCGCCCAGTTCGAGCACACGGTCGCGGTCACCAGGACTGGGGTCGAGGTCTTGACCCTGCGCCGGGACGAGATGGCGATGGTGGAAGGCAGATTGTGAGTCCGGCGTAGCCGGGACGGCGATGGCGAAGGCGGCCGTGACCGGCTTCCATCCTTGTCTACGACGTCGACACATCTCGAAAGGTGACTTTCCTCATCGCTTGGAAGGTCCCTTCTCGGCTTCGCCGAGCCGTCTCTCCCCCACCATCGTGCTATCCGATTCACACATCGGGGGCGGTACGGCAGGATCGGATAACGGCTGCAGTCACTGCTGTTCGGCCGCTTCGTTCTGCGCCGTCGGGTGGGTTGCCGCTAGGGAACGGAATGGATCCTCGGGTCTCGCCGCCTCGCTTCGCTCGGCGCCGGCCCAAGGATGACGAAACGTCGACGTCAATGCCAATCGCCAAGCTTGGCGATTGGGGGCAGGCCTTCGACGCGATCGTCATCCTCGGACGGGAGCCCGCGCCAGCGGGCGAGCTGATCCGAGGATCCACTCCGTTCCGTTTGGGCAATCGGCCCAACGGTGTAGAACAAAGCAGCCGAGCCGGTGCCAGCAAACCATCCCATCCTTCGAGTTTTCATGCATCGCGCGATGTATTCACCATCCAAGGTGTTCTCCGAAAATGTGTGACCATCGCAGGACTATCGTGAGGGAGAGGAACCGACGGCCGCACATCAGGCGCCTTTCCTCTTCCCCACGAAGTGGGGCTCGGCGAAGCCGAGACGGAGAGGGGGCCTGTCGTCCGCGCCACTTAAAGCAGGGGCACCTCGTGCATACGCATCATGTTGTAATCGAGATTCCACATGATCCAGATCGAGCCGAGCACCACCAGCACCACGATGAAGACGCCGAAGGCGAGGGCCAGGACATTGTTGGTGTTGTCGGGTCCCGTCGTGAGATGCAGGAAGAAGACGAGATGCACGCCCATCTGCCCGATGGCGAGCACGACGAGCGCCGAGACGACCGCCGGACCATAGATAAGGTCGGTCTGCACCGTCGCGAAAGAGGCGGCGGTCAGAAGGATCGCCAGGGCGAAGCCGATCACATAGCCTCCAAGTCCACCGATCGGCTCCCGCTGGTTCAGCTCTTCTTCGCCGGGCGCTGCATCGTCGAAGTCCCGCAGGTGACGAGGGGGGTGGTCTTGGCTGCTCATGAACTCACTCCCAGCAGGTAGACGAGACTGAAGATCGCGATCCAGACGATGTCCAGCGCGTGCCAGAAAAGGTTGAAGCAGTGCAGGCGCCGCCGGATGTCAGCGCGAAAGCCTTTCACCCAAAGCTGGGCCATCATGGTTCCCAGCCAAAGCAGCCCGAGGCCCACATGCAGGCCATGGCAGCCGACCAGCGCGAAGAAGGACGAAAGGAAGGCGCTCCGCGTCGGCCCCGCGCCTTCGCCGATCATGGCGGTGAACTCCTGCACTTCCAGCAGCAGGAAGCCCGCGCCGAGCAATCCGCTCGTCAGGAGCCAGATCTGCGTCCAGGCCATGTCGCGGCGATGGGTGGCGAGGCTGCTGAGACCGGAGGTGAAGCTGGAGGTCAGGAGCAGGCCGGTCTGGACGGCAACGCTCGGCAGCTCGAACAGCTCGGGCGCCGTCGGCCCGCCCGCCGTGGCTCGCGACAGCACCGCGTAGCTGGCGAAGAAGGCCGAGAATATGATGATGTCGGACAGCAGGAAGATCCAGAATCCGTAGGCGGTGATCACAAAGCGCGAGGCTGGCCCTCCCTCGCCATGGCCGGTTGCCTCGCTCCCATGGCCGTGAAGGCCGTCGTGCGGACGGCCGATGCGGTAGGGATCGTGGGTTCCGCTGCGGGCGGAAATGTCGCTTGGCAAAGCGCCCGTGGTCGCTTCACTCATCCGACCGCCTCCCGCCGCTCGTGCCAGGTCCGTCGCGCTTCCAGTCGCGCCCGGTCGATGCGCTGGACCTCGCTTGCCGGGATCTCGTACTCGGCTTCGTCGCGCCAGGCGAAGACCACGAAGGTGCCGTAGGCGCCGATGGCGCCGATCAAGGCCAGCCACCAGATGTGCCAGATGAGCGCGAAGCCGATTGCTGTCGCGAAGAACGCGGTCACGAAGCCTGTCGGGCTGTTCTTCGGCATCTCGACCGGCTCATAGCTTTCCGGCGCTTCCGGAGGCTGGCCCTCTATCGCGCGTTGCTTGATGGTCCAGTAGGGCTCCTCGTCCTCGACATGGGGAAGGCGTGCGAAATTGAAGTCCGGCGGCGGCGAGGGGGTCGACCATTCGAGCGAGCGCCCGTCCCAGGGATCGCCGGTCAGGTCCCGCAACTCCTCGCGGCGCCGGATGGAGACGAAGAGCTGGATGACCTGGCACGCGGCACCCAGCATCATCACGCCGATACCCGCGAGCGCCACGAGCAGGTAGGGTGCCCACGCATCGACCGGCACGCTCTGCAGGCGCCGCGTCATGCCCTGCAGGCCGACGAGATAGAGAGGGGCGAAGACGAGAATGAACCCGGCCAGCGTGAACCAGAACGCCGCCTTGCCCCATCCCTCGTGCAGGCGAAAACCGAATGCCTTGGGAAACCAGTAGGTGAAGCCAGCGAAGGCGCCGAAAAGCACCCCGCTGATGATGACGTTGTGGAAATGCGCGACCAGGAACATCGAGTTGTGCAGGACGAAGTCCGCCGCCGGCACGGCAAGGAGCACCCCCGTCATGCCGCCGATCGTGAAGGTGGTGATGAAGCCCAGCGCCCAAAGCATCGGCGTGTCGAAGCGGATGCGGCCGCCATACATGGTGAAGAGCCAGTTGTAGATCTTCACCCCGGTGCCGACCGCGATGACCGACGTCGCTATGCCGAAAGCGGCGTTGACGTTGGGCCCGGCCCCCATCGTGAAGAAGTGGTGCAGCCACACCATGAAGGACACGATGCAGATGAAGAGCGTGGCCGCCACCATGGAGCGGTAGCCGAACAGCGGCTTCGAGGAGAATGTGGAGAAGATCTCCGAGAACAGCCCGAAGGCGGGGAGCACGAGGATATAGACCTCCGGATGGCCCCAGGCCCAGATCAGGTTGACGAACATCATCGGGTTGCCGCCCGCCTCGTTCGTGAAGAAGTGGAAACCGAAATAGCGGTCGAGCGTCAGCATCGCGAGCGTGGCGGTGAGGATCGGAAAGGCCGCCACGATCAGAAGGTTGGAGGCAAGAGCCGTCCAGCAGAAGATCGGCATGCGCAGGTAGCCCATGCCGGGCGCCCGCATCTTCAGGATCGTGGTCACCAGGTTGACGCCGGTCAGCAGCGTGCCGACGCCGGAAATCTGGATCGCCCAGAGATAGTAGTCGACGCCGACGCCGGGGGAATATTCCAATTCGGAAAGCGGCGCGTAGGGAAGCCATCCGGTGCGGGCGAATTCACCGATCACGAGCGAGAGATTGACCAGGAGCGCGCCGGTCGCCGTCAGCCAGAAGCCGACCGAATTCAGCGTCGGGAACGCCACGTCGCGGACGCCGAGCTGCAGCGGCACGACAAAGTTCATCAGCCCGATGATGAACGGCATCGCCGCGAAGAAGATCATGATCGTGCCGTGCGCCGAGAAGACCTGATCGTAGTGGTCCGACGGCAGGTAGCCTTCGCCGAACAGCGTCGCGGCCTGGTGGGTGCGCATCATGATCGCGTCGACGAAGCCGCGCAGCAGCATGAGCGCGGCCAGCGTGACGTACATGATGCCGATCCGCTTGTGGTCGACCGAGGTGATCCATTCGCGCCAGAGGTAACCCCACCATCCCTTCCAGGTGATCCAGGCGGCCACCCCTACCATGCCGAGAAAGACGACGAGGGCCGCGATGAGCGGAATGGGCTCTTCGAACGGAATGGCCGACCAGTCGAGTTTGCCGAGCATGCTCAGTCCCTTCCGCCGAAGTCGAACGCCATCCGGCCGGCGGCCACCGGCCCGGTGCATATGCCCGCCGCGAGCGGCTTCGGATGGATTTGAGGCTCGCCGCCTTCCGGCCCCCGCGACGGGGGCAGCACCTGGTGGACGATCGCGTCGAACATCCCCGGCTGCACATGCCCATATACCTGCGGCGCGACATCGCTGCTTTGCCGGGCGAGTTGCCCATAGGTCTGGGCGTTCAGAACAGCCTCCGCGCCGCGCTGTCGCGTCGCCCACCGATCGAACTCCCCGGGCGGAAGAACGAGGACGCGGAAATTCATGCCGGGAAATCCGGCGCCGCTATAATGCGCGCCCTGTCCGTAGAGTTCACCGGGATGGTCGGCCTGGAGGTTGAGGGTGCTCTCCATGGCGTTCATGGCGTAAATCATCGTGCCCAGCTGCGGGACGAAGAACACATTCATGACGCTTGCGGAGGTCAGGCGGAAGCGAACGGGCATGCCGGCCGGCAGGTAGAGTTCGTTGACCGTCGCGATCTGTCGATCCGGGTAGATGAACAGCCATTTCCAGTCGAGGGCCACGGCCTGCACTTCCAGCGTCTGGTCGGGCGGACCGAGCGGCCTGCGCGGATCGAGAACGTTCGACCCGTAATAGATCAGCCCGCCCAGGAAGAGGATCGTCAGCGTCGGGATCGACCAGACGATGAGCTCGATACGGCCGGAATAGGTGAAGCCCGGATCATATTGCGCCCTCGGGTTGGAGGCGCGGAACCACCAGGCGAAGGCCAGTATCGCGATGATAGTCGGGATCACGATCACGAGCATCACGCCCAGTGAATCCAGCAGGATCTGCCGGTTGCCGACCCCGACCGGCCCCCGTGGATCGAGAACCCCGCCGGCACATCCCGCAAGCAGCGTGGCCGCCGCCAACAGAGGCGCACTCCAGAGCGCCTGCCTCACATCCTTTTACCCCTTAGCTTCGAACGTTGCCGCCCGGGCATCGCATTCGAACAAGGACTCGGCGGAAGTGTTCCCTGGGATCGGGATTAGGGTTGCCGTTACGCGGACTGGTGTCGAAGTTTTGGGCCTGCGCCGCGACGAGAGGGCGATATTCGTCCCGCAAGATGTTCAATCGTGGTTTGGCCGAAGAGGAGGCCGTCTCCGGACGGTCCGCTTCTGGGAAGCGCTAGGCAGTAAGCTGCCATTCTGGATCTGGGTGATCGGGCAAAGTTTGCCTGGTCAGCTTTCGACCCCACCCCGCCGTTCGGTTCGATTATGCCGGAAGCTGAAACCTGCCGTCGCTATCAAGATGCTGCTGTGAATCACAGCGTCCTTCTCGCCAGCGAAAGATTGTCAAAGGCTCGCAACTGCCGGACGGCCTCGCGGGTAAGTGCGTCGTTTCCGTCGCTGGAGCGGTCATGCTCTTCGCGTTTGGGGGCGAATACCGTGCTAGGGATATATCATCCGTCCTGCCCGCGTTTGTATCAGCGGGCCAGCAGAATTAAGCCGTGATTTTAGTGAAAGGTCGAGCACGACCACATCGATCAGACCTCGGATGTCGGGCGGAATTCGCTGCTCGATCACGTCCTTCAGTTCGGCCGGTGATTGCACTTCGTGCGTCTGACGACCCGCCAAGGATTCCCCAGGCCCAAACCACAGCACGAGATAGATGCCCTGTTGTGCGGCATCGGGATGGCTGCTGTAGCGCTCGTGCAGTTGCGCGGATGCTGCTGTGAAGAGTTCACGATGCCATTGGCCTTTGACCTCGACAACAAGCAGGCGCCGCGCTCCATCGATCATCGCTGCGGCGGTAATATCGCAGCGGTTCGAGTCCGCGAAATGCTGCTCGATCACCACCGACAAATTCCGACTGCGCATCTGTCCATTCAGGTGGTCGACAATGCGGTCCCGGCAGCCGTTCTCATCAAGTCGGTTTCCCCCCGGATGAAACACGGAAAGTGGATTAGTTTCAGCATGCCGAAGCCATGTCTGATAATCTGAAAAGTCCTCCACGAGCACCGTCCTAAGGTCCTCGACAGTTGCGATGCGATTATGATTGAGCAACTCATTCACCGCAGCGGCCGAAGGTGGCTCGAAGGCCTGGAGTGCTCTCTTGCGCAGGGCGGCGACCTTGAGGCTTTTCGCCTCGGCATGAAATGCCGTGAATCTTGGATCAGCCAGAATTCCGTCGAGCGCGGCAATCGCGTTCTGCGGTTCGTCGCGGCTGATGGTGTAGATCACTTCAGTGAGAAAGCGGTACGCTCTTTCTCCGTCCGGCGAGTGAGAGCCCCAACTGCTGGGCAGATGCACCTTGGGCCACGCAGCGATAAAGATATCAAGGATGCCGAATACCTTGTTCGCCGAGAGCGTCGGCCAGCCGCGATGGTCGTCGCGTGACATTCGTCCGGCGAAGTGCTCGATGGACAGGAGGACGTTGGGGTCGCTCCTGATATATGCCCAGATTGGCTCGGGAGGATCAGAGAGGAAGAAGAAGCCTCGAAGCAACCAGAATGCGCTGGGTCCGTGGCGGTCGCCGTTCTCATCGCGATGCTCTAACTGAACCTCTTCACATCGCGACAAAATAAGCGCGTTGAGAGCAGCTCGGTCGCCATGCTCGGCGGCAAGATTAAACAACGTGTCGCGTGCGTTGTGTGGCATGGACGGAAACCGCGTCAGCCACTCAAGCGGCAAATACGATCGGAGCGTTCGGAATGCCGCTTTGTAGTTCAGCCAGCCGGCATCCGTGGCGGCATCCGATGAATGTGATAGCTGGGGCTCGATGAAGGCGCGCGCAAACTCCTCTACATCGCCATCGCCTGAAAATATCATGCGATCGATTTCAGCCTCGAACGCATCGCCCTCGCCCTCGCGATAGCCCTGATAACCGCCCACATCAGTTTTGACTGCCCTCAGGACATCGAGATCGACGCGCTCCAAAGTTCGGTCTCTGCGGAAAGTCGCAAGGCACGCAGCATGAAGCACGCGTGTCACCACCAGCCGGTCTGCACTGAGCGTCGCCAGGGGTGGCGTATGCGGAGCCAACAAGGGAAACGCGTTGCAAAGCGCAATATCCGCCGTTCCGGCATCATCCAGAAACTCTGCCAGCTTGTCCGGTTCGAGCATGTAGCAATCGGCGATGTCACGAAGCGCGCCCCAATGCTGTCCGGCTTCGATGCGCGCTCTGTTTTCGCGGAAGAAGTTGGCCCTGTTTTCTTTCGCGGCGCTTTCCCGAAGTTGCCAGCGACGCTGCCGACGGGACCATCGATCTTGCTGCTCGGAACGATGCTTGCGTGACCATCTCTCAAGGTCCGCCCAGATTCTTAAGAATCGCGGATCGCTGCGTGCGTGTTTGCGCAGATGAGCCCTAAGTGGATCGGGTCCCTTGTTTTCCGACCAGACATTGTGACTTGCGTAGAATCCAGCCCAGAGAGCCAGATTTCCGGTCGCAAATGCTTCCGACGTGATCGCAAACAGGTCTTCCGATTTCATCCGGAGTCCGGCGTGGCCATCGCTGCTCCAAAAGCGCGTGCGCGCCTCCCAAACCGCTTGCTTGTCGGGGAGTTCGGCCATCGCGATAAGGTAGATGGCGCGTCGTAACCCGTCCTCCTCCTGAAGGCGCTTTATCGCAGTGCTATTCTCGGGCGACTGATGATCGGGAAAGATGAGGTGCTGCGTCCAGCGCCAGACACGCTGCGGATCGTAGGGGCCATCAGCCAACTCGAAATATCGATCGAGCAGCGACCCGACGATCTTGCTCGGGCCAGGCCGGCACTCGCATTGGTAGGATCGCGACTTGCCGCATGTGCATTGCAGATCGCTCGTCAGGTCATCGAGCAGCGCGATTGTGGTCGCCAGATCAAATCCGGCTGTCATCTGCTTCGTCTGATAGCGAAGGTTGAACTGAGACTCGCTGTCCTCGTGCGCTCGCTTGGACGTCTTTTTGCCGACCCCTCTCAGGAGGGCGATGATCGTCGGCAGCTCAATCAATTTCCAGTGTATCTCCACGCTTTCGACAGCAATGCGCAGGGAGGCGGAATCACCTTTTTTCACCAGCGCGTCGGTCAGCGAAGTGTGGTTATAGGATTCAAAACCAACCAGGATGCGCTGCGCCCTGATGCGGGCGTATACGTCCATTCTCGTATCAAGAACGATATCGCGAAGGGTATCGGCCAATTGCGATGCAATCGGCGATCCGTCCAGCAACTCTAGAAGGAGGCTGCGAAGATCCGATGAAGTTCCGCTCCCTGACAGCGCCGTCCGAACGTCATCCGCGACTTCCGGGGTAAGCAGTCCGGCCACGCTGAAACGACGCCACGCGTCACTTCGCCGAAAATACGGGTCGACTTCGGACAGTTCCTGAAGCGCCTTCAGCAAAAGGCGTTTGGAGGAGTAGGAAAGCTGCGACGGGTCCCCGTTGGCCAACACCGCATAGGGGTCGATCCGTATGCAGGCTTCCTGTGTCTGCGGATTGCCGAGCGACGCCATCCAACCAAGCAGTCCGCGAAGTTCGTCACGGACGACATTGCTGGGAGCAACGACCGACAAGACGCGGCTGAGCATGAGATTGTCGGCCTTATCCTCTGCGCGGCGGACCAGATATCTGGCGGCGCAGTACTCGGCGACGATCCGGTGCACCGGCTCGTGGTTGCTCAATTCGTTCGTGGGTTTGAAGAGGCGTGTATTGAGCGCGAGACTTACCGTGCCTGTGTCTGCCGCGCTGAGCGAAAACAGGTAGGGAAAATCCCGATCGCCGCTGTCTGCAACGGAGAGTCCGCTGGCTCCAGCGAGCATCGTCTTCGCGAAGAGTTCCTCGGCGATGGCGACGATGCTTTCGATGGGTGGGCGGCTTCTTTGCCATTCCGACGAGCTGGACTCGGATGCGAGCTTCTCGATGGCGTCCACAAAGATTTGCCGTTTCGAGACGAGCTGTCTTCCGCGCCTGACATAGGCATCTGCGAACAGCTTTAGGAACTGCGGGTTGCCCAGGAGCGGCGACAACTCGAACCGCTCGACTTCCTCACTAAAACGGGCAAAGTCCTCTCCTGGAACGTGCTGCTCGAAAAGTGCTCTTTGCTCTTCTCGTGTGAATGACTGTAGCCGGATGACGGCAGGTTCTATTCCGAAGGCTTCCTTGAGAAGGTGCGTTCGCTGCGTGTCCCATTCGCTCGACCGTGAGGCCATGACAACGCGGCTGGCACCTGTCGACCGGGCTTTCTCAATTACCTGATCGATGGCGGATTGATCGATCTTTGCGAGTTCGTCGAGGGCATCGATCACGAGTGCATGGACGCCCGTCGGAATTTCCCGGTGCCGAAACAAACTCGCCCGGATTGGCGCGGTGCTCGTTCGGGTTGCGAGACTGCGCAGAAGCTCGGATTTCCCAGCACCGGGCTCGGCCAGGACGAGCACGATTTCATATTTCCGCAGCAATTCTTCCTCGGAGACAGTCATGTCGCCGAGTTGTAGACTGCGTTCTATGTAGCCTTGATCCATGGCGGAAAGCATAAATTCGGTAGCGGGGCGTCTCTACAGGTAAATCAGGCTTTTCCCGAGCATTTTCGGATGGAATGGCATCACGCCACCAATGGGCGCGATGGGCCTCAGCGGCTTCTTGGTTTCCCATCTGGGCACCCAAGTCATCCAGCGCCAGTGTCGACATGGTCTCAAACGGGCTATGTTGTACGATCGGGAGAGTTCACCGGGCAGGTGAATGAACGGCAGGTTTCGAGAGCGACCAGTCTGCCTAGGAACGACCGATTGCGGCGCAATGCTGCCATTCACGTCGCCCGATCCCAAGGCGGCTCAGGGGTCAGCTCTCCCCTTCAAGCTCGACAGCGGCAGGGCGAGAACGGCTCAGGAGCGCGAGCACCACCGCACATATTCCCCACCGCCCCTGAAGCAATGGTTGGTCCCAGGCACCGACTGTGTTATGCGGCGCGCTCACAGAGACAGCGACCATGACACCGATCGACGACGCAGACCGCGTATCCTTGCCGGCTGCGATCCACCCCGCCCTCGCTTCCGCCCTCGCGGCGAAGGGTTATAGCCAACTGACGCCTGTCCAGATGGAGATGGCGCGTGAAGGGCAGGGCGAGGCCGACCTTCTGGTTTCGGCGCAGACCGGCTCCGGAAAGACGGTCGCCTTCGGCATCGCGATCGCCTCGACGCTGCTCGGAAACGCCGAGCGTTTCGACGCGGCCGGCCAGCCGCTCGGCCTCGTCATCGCGCCGACGCGCGAGCTTGCGATCCAGGTGCAGCGGGAGCTCGACTGGCTCTACGCGGAAACGGGCATCGTGACCGCGACCTGCGTCGGCGGCATGGACATGCGCCGGGAACGCCGTGCGCTGGAGCGCGGGGCGCATCTCGTCGTCGGCACGCCGGGGCGCCTGCGCGACCACATCACCAAGGGCGCGCTGGACCTTGGCGCGCTGCGCGCCGTGGTGCTCGACGAAGCCGACGAGATGCTGGACCTCGGTTTCCGCGAGGACCTGGAATTCATCCTTGGCGCGGCTCCGGAAGAGCGCCGGACGCTGCTGTTCTCCGCGACGGTGCCACGCGGCATCGCCGAGCTGGCGAAAACGTTCCAGAAGGATGCGGTGCGGATCGCGGCGACCGCGACCACCGAGCAGCACGCCGACATCGAGTACCAGCTGATGCTGGTGCGGCGCGACGAGCGCGAGCATGCCGTCATCAACACGCTGCTCGATTCCGACGCCACGAGCGCGCTGGTCTTCTGCCATACGCGCGAGGCGGTGCGCCACCTCACGGCGCGCCTCGCCAACCGGGGCTTCTCGGTCGTCTCGCTGTCGGGCGAGATGGCGCAGTCGGAGCGCTCGAACGCGCTGCAGTCGATGCGCGACGGCCGGTCGCATGTCTGCGTGGCGACCGATGTCGCAGCGCGCGGCATCGACCTGCCGAACCTCGACCTGGTGATCCATGCCGACGTGCCGAGCAACCCCGCGACACTGCTCCACCGCTCCGGCCGGACGGGCCGCGCCGGCCGCAAGGGCGTCTGCGTGCTCATCGTCCCCGAGAACAGGCGCGGTGCCGCCCAACGTGTGCTCGCGCTGGCGAAGCTGACGGCCACCGTGCGCGCCGCACCCGGGATCGGCGAGATCGAGGCGCGCTATCGCGGGCAGATCCTCGACACCGCTCTCTCCGCCGCCGAGCCCGACGACACCGAAGCGGCTTTCGTGGCGGAACTGCTTGCCCAGGTCGCCCCGGAGCGGATCGCCGCCGCCTTCCTGCGTCAGCAGCTCGCCGCCCGGCCGGTGCCGGAGGACCTATTTCCGCTGCCGGTCAGCGAGCTCGCGGCCAGGAAGCCCAAGCGCGAGCGGCGGTTCGAGGAAGAGCGCGGCCCGGCGCCGGCGCGCGAGCCGCGTGGTCCGGCCATGGAAGGCGGCGTCTGGTTCACCCTTTCCCTCGGCCGCAAGCAGCGCGCCGATCCGAAATGGCTGCTGCCGATGATCTGCAAGGCAGGCGGCGTGTCGAAGCGCGACGTCGGCTCGATCAGGATCGACGACACCGAGACCCGCTTCGAGATCTCCGGGGAAAAGGCCGCCGATTTCGCGGAACAGATCAAGCGTCCCGGCGGCATGGAAAGAGGCATCGTCATCGCGCCGGCCGGCGAGATGCGCGAAAGGCCCCGGCAGGCGAAGCCGAAATTCAAGCGCGAGGGCAAGCCGTTTCACCGAGGCCAGGCCGACCGGTCGGCAGGAAAGCCCAAAGGCAGGAAGCCGAAACGGCCTTCGTGAGATAGGATTCACACATCCGACAGGGGCCGTCTGGAACACCCCTCATCCGACCTCGCTTCGCGAGGCCACCTTCTCCCACAAGGGGAGAAGGGATGGCCGCCGCAACGCTCATGCCAATCGTCAGCGTTTGCGATTGGCACGAGCGCATCTGCAAAGCTCCCCCTTCTCCCCTTGCGGGAGAAGGTGGCCTCGCGAAGCGAGGTCGGATGAGGGGTGTTCCAGGAAGCGCCGACACGACGCGAGATGTGTGAACGTCGTGCCGCATACGATGGGAGAGAGACGCCTGCCGGCAGGCGGATGAGGGGCTGGCCCGAAGGGGCATCCTTGTTGACCCTGGCATCATACGCGCGCCGCAGCGCCTTCGTTCAGCTGCGCAGGCCCGGCGCCTCCTGGCCGGTGTGCGCGACATATTCCGTGTAGCCGCCGCCATAGGTGTGCAGGCCGTCCGGGGTCAGTTCCAGGACGCGATTGGACAGCGCGGCGAGGAAGTGCCGGTCGTGGCTGACGAAGAGCATCGCGCCCTCGAAACGCGACAGAGCCTCGATCAGCATCTGCTTCGTGGCGATGTCCAGATGGTTGGTCGGCTCGTCGAGGACGAGGAAGTTCGGCGGATCGAACAGCATCTTGGCGATCACCAGCCGCGCCTTCTCGCCGCCTGACAGCACGCGGCACTTCTTCTCGATCTCGTCGCCGGAGAAGCCGAAACATCCGGCCAGCGCGCGCAGCGGCGCCTGGCCCGCCTGAGGGAACGAATCCTCCAGCGATTGCAGCACCGTGCGGTCGCCGTCGAGCAGGTCCATCGCATGCTGCGCGAAATAGCCCATCCGGACGCTCGGGCCGCGGGCGACGGATCCCTCGTCCGGTTCGGACTCGCCCGCCACGAGCTTCAGCAGCGTCGACTTGCCGGCGCCGTTCACGCCCATCACGCACCAGCGCTCGCGCCGGCGGATCTGGAAATCGAGGCCCTCATAGATCTTCCGGGCGCCGTAGCCCTTGTGGACGTTCTTCAGCGTCGCAACGTCCTCGCCCGAGCGCGGCGCTGGCCGAAACTCGAAGCGCACCGTCTGCTGGCGCTTGGGCGGCTCGACCTTGTCGATCTTTTCCAGCTTCTTGACCCGGCTCTGGACCTGCGCGGCGTGCGATGCGCGCGCCTTGAAGCGCTCGATGAAGGCGATCTCCTTGGCGAGCATGGCCTGCTGGCGCGCGAACTGCGCCTGCTGCTGTGCCTCGGCCACGGCGCGTTGCTGCCGGTAGAATTCGTAATCGCCGGAATAGGATGTCAGCGAACCGCCATCGATCTCGATGATCTTGCCGACGATGCGGTTCATGAACTCGCGATCGTGCGACGTCATCAGGAGCGCGCCGTCGAAGCCCTGGAGGAAGTTCTCGAGCCAGATCAGACTCTCGATATCGAGATGGTTGGAGGGCTCGTCGAGCAGCATCACGTCCGGCCGCATCAGCAGGATCCTGGCCAAGGCGACGCGCATCTTCCACCCGCCGGAAAGCTTCGCGACGTCGCTGTCCATCATCTCCTGGCTGAACCCCAGGCCGCCGAGCACCTCGCGCGCGCGGCCGTCGACCGCATAGCCGTCGAGCTCGTCGAAACGGCCCTGCACGTCGCCATAGCGCGCCAGGAGATCGTCCATCTCGTCGGCGCGGTCGGGATCGCCCATCGCGGCTTCCAGCTCCGCCATCTCGGCGGCGAGCGCGCTGACCGGCCCGACGCCGTCGATCACCTCGAGCACGGCGCTCCTGCCGGACATGTCGCCGACGTCCTGGCTGAAATATCCGATCGTGACGCCGCGATCGACGGACACCTGTCCCTCGTCGGGCAGTTCCTGGCCCGTGATCATGCGGAAGAGCGTGGTCTTGCCCGCACCGTTCGGTCCCACGAGCCCGATCTTCTCGCCCCGCTGGAGCGCTGCCGAGGCTTCGATGAAGACGATCTGCTTGCCGTTCTGCTTGCTGATATTCTCGAGGCGGATCATGACTTTCCGATGCGTTGCGGGTTCCGCCGACGTCGACGGAACGAGCCGCCGCTAAACCATCGCGGCGGCAGCAAAGCAAGGGCGGTCAATGTCGCAACTTGCCGGCATCGATCCGGACGGCGCCACTGTGGCGCCGTCCGAGCACTCTCAACGCAGTGAACGGAGCCCCTCGCGGATGTCGTAGACGAGCAGGTCCGGCTGTTCCCAGGCCGCGAAGTGCCCGCCCTTGTCGGGCTTGTTGTAGTAGATCAGCTTGGGATACGCCCGCTCGGCCCAGCTGCGCGGCGCCTGGTAGAGGTCGTCGGGAAAGGCGCTCACGGCAACCGGGATCGTGACGCCTTTGACATTGAAGAAGCCGAACCCGCTGCCCTCGGCGAGACGCTCCCAGTAGAGACGCCCGGAGGAGACCCCGGTATTGGTGAGCCAGGTAAGCGTGATGTTGTCGAGGACATCGTCCCTTGTCAGGCCTTCGACTTGCCCGTCGAAAGACCGTGCGATGAGCTCCAGACTGCGCGCGTCGTGGTCGAGCAGATAGGCTGCCAGGCCGACGGGAGAATCCGCGATCCCGTAAAGCGTCTGCGGACGCAGCCCCATCTGGTAGGCGTAGCCGACGCCCTTCGCATAGACGAATTTCAACTGCTCGTAGGCATGCTTCTCCTCGTCGGAGAGACCGGACGGCGCGGGCGCGCCGGCCCCGGCTGCCTTGTCGATTTCGGGTGTGATCACCCCCGGCATGTTTGAATGAATGCCGAGCAGTTCCGGAGGCGCCTGTACCCCCATCGTATCGACGATGATCGCACCCCAATCGCCGCCTTGGGCGACATATCGCGTGTAGCCGAGGCGCTTCATGAGCACGTTCCAGGCGCGTGCGATGCGCTGGGGTCCCCAGCCGGCCCTAGTCGGCCTGCCCGAAAAGCCGTAGCCCGGCATCGATGGGATCACGACGTGGAACGCGTTCGATGCGGTGCCGCCATTGGCCGTCGGATTGGTGAGTGGCTCGATGATTTTCAGCTGCTCGATGATCGAGCCAGGCCATCCATGCGTGACGATGAGCGGCAAGGCATTTTCATGCTTCGACCGAACGTGAATGAAATGGATGTCCAGCCCGTCGATCTCGGTGATGAAGTGCGGATAGGCATTCATCCTCGCCTCGACCTTGCGCCAATCGTAGTCCTTTTCCCAGTAGCGCACGAGTTTCTCCATCGTGGCGAGCGGAACGCCCTGCGAGAAATCGGTGACCGTTTCCCGTTCGGGCAAGCGCGTCGCGGCTAGGCGTCGGCTGAGATCGTCGAGCGCCTCCTGCGGAACATTGACGGTGAAGGGGCGGATTGCGGCATCTTCGACGGCTGCGGCAGATTGCGTTGACATGATCGTTCTCCCAGTCCGTGAAAGGGCGACGGAACGGCGCCTAACCCCCCGCTCCAAGCGGATCGTGGCTGTCTCCGGAGCTGGCTCTCCGGCGGCACTGGATGGATGAGTCGTGAACAGGTCACGCCACCGGCGGCCCCAAGGCCGCTGGGGAAGGCGCGGCGATATTGTATGACCTGCATCGGAACGGCCCTGGCTAAAGCGCGTCGCGATCTCTTGGATTCGCTGCCGCGCTTTAGAACTTTGATTTGAGGCATGTCTTTCTCCCCGAACCGGTGTCCACTTCGGGGAGACATGCTTTGGCAGATAGGCAATTCCGGCCGGAATCAGCAAAGAGGTTCCGGCAGAGCTACGCAGTCTCGTGCGCCCCGAACCGAGTGCAGGTCGGAGCGCGTTCAATTTTGAAACGGGAGTCTTGTGCTCTCAGTTGCTGGCCCGTGAGATCCCAGCCAGCAATGACCAACTATACGTCCAAGCCGGATTCCTAACAATCGCCTCGCTTCCGCTCGCGGGTCCGCTCTTCATTGATCGATCTCTGGTTCCACGAGTCTTGCCAGGTTTCGCAGACACTCCTGCCAGCCGAGATAGCAAGCCTCGACTGGAATGAGATCCGGAATGCCTTCCTGCGTGATGTCGAGCTCCGTGCCGACCGACACCTTCTTCAAGTTCACGGTCACCGTCATTTCGCCGGGCAGGTTCGGATCGTCGAACCTGTCCGTATAGCGCAGGCGTTCGCCCGGAACGAGCTCGACATATTCGCCGCCGAACGCGTGGCTGTTGCCCGTCGTGAAATTGCGGAACGACATTCTGAACGTACCGCCGACCCTGGGTTCCAGATGATGAACCGTGCAGGTGAAGCCGTTGGGCGGCAGCCATTTCGCGAGCCCGTCCGCTTCGAGGAATGCGCGATAGACCTTCTCCGGGCTGGTCGTGACAACGCGGTGCAAACGTACGGTTCCAGGCATATCGTTCATCCTTCTGACTGCCGATCCATGCTGCCACGACGAACGAGCCTAAGCCATTTCGACACCGGCGATCGAATTTTTTCGGAAATCGCCTTTCGCTCTTGAACCTCTAGTCGCTAGAGCAATTAGCTTGCCCTGCAGGAATTCGTCGCAAGGACCCCATCATGGCTCAAACATCGATAAAGACCCGCTACCGCGTCAGCGGGATGGACTGCGCATCCTGCGCGAGCAAGATCGACACGGCCGTCCGGCGGCTGGAGGGCGTGGAAGACGTGGCGGTCTCGGTGACCAATGGCAGCCTCACCGTCATGCATGCGGAGAGCCTTGGCAGCGGGGCCATCGCGCGCCAGGTCGCCCGGCTCGGCTACGGCGCCGAGCCATGGGACCGAGTCGACAGCGCCGCCGCGAAAGGGCATGGCAACCATCCTTCGCATCATGACGAACAGCTTCCCTTGGGCCAGCCATGGTGGCGCTCCGGGCGCGCCAGGATCACCATGGCCTCGGGCAGTGCCCTTGTGGCGGCCTATGCGATCGGCCGGGTCGTTCCGGAGGCGGGGCATTGGCCGTTCCTGGCGGCCCTGCTCGTCGGCCTCGTGCCGATCGCGCGTCGCGCCTTCCATGCTGCCCTTGCGGGGACCCCGTTCTCGATCGAGACGCTGATGTCCATCGCGGCCGTCGGGGCCGTGCTGATTGGCGCGACGGAAGAAGCTGCGATGGTGGTGCTTCTTTTCCTGGTCGGCGAGCTGCTCGAAGGCGTCGCCGCAGGGCGCGCGCGGGCGAGCATCCAGGGTCTTGCCGATCTCGTCCCGAAGACCGCCCTCCTGGAGATGGGCGGCGGAATGGTCGAAGTGCAAGCCGCCGCGCTGAGGATCGGCGATATCATCGTCGTCCGGCCCGGCGACCGCATATCGGCGGATGGCGAGATCGTCGAGGGGTCGAGCGAGATCGACGAGTCGCCGGTCACCGGGGAGAGCACGCCCACGCGGAAGTCCGGGAACGACACGGTCTTCGCCGGTACGATCAGCACCGATGGCCTGCTGAGGGTCCGCGTGACCGCGACCGCCGAGGACAACACCATCGCCCGCGTGGTCCGGCTGGTCGAGGAAGCGCAGGAGAGCAGGGCCCCGACCGAGAGGTTCATCGACCGTTTCTCCCGGTACTATACGCCGGGGGTGCTGGTGGTCGGGGCGCTCGTCGCGATCCTTCCGCCGCTTTTCTTCGCGGAGCCCTGGGGCGAGTGGATCTACAAGGGACTCGCCATCCTGCTGATCGGCTGCCCCTGCGCGCTGGTGATCTCCACGCCCGCGGCGGTAGCGGCGGGCCTGGCGGCCGGCGCGCGCAAGGGCATGCTGATGAAGGGTGGCGCGGTGCTGGAAGGGCTGGGCCGGATCGACGCCGTCGCCTTCGACAAGACGGGCACCCTCACCAGGGGCAAGCCTGCCGTCACGGATTTGGTCGCCTACGGTCGGAGCGAGCGCGAGCTCCTGTCCATGGCCGCCGCGCTCGAACAGGGTTCCAGCCATCCGCTGGCCATTGCCGTTCTCGACAAGGCGAAGGCCGAGAAGGCTCCCATCCCTCCGGCGCTCGGCGCGAGGGCCGTTTCGGGCAAGGGCGTCGAAGGCAAGGTGGGCGGCGTGGCGCTGTTCCTGGGTTCGGCGCGGGCGGCCGCCGAGCGCGTGTCGCTATCCCCGGACCAGGCTTCCCGGGTCGAGGATCTGAACGGCGAGGGAAAGACCGTATCCGTCCTGCTGGCCAACGATGCGGTCGCGGGGATCATCGCCATGCGGGACGAGCCGCGCGAAGACGCCAAGGCCGGGCTGGCGGCCCTCGGGGAACTCGGCATCCGCACGGTGATGCTGACCGGGGACAGCCGGAAGACGGCCGAGGCGATCGCCGCCGGCCTCGGCATCGAGGCGCGCGCCGGGCTGCTGCCGCAGGACAAGCAGCGCATCGTCGGCGAGATGCAGGATGAGGGCCTCAAGGTCGCGAAGGTTGGCGACGGCATCAACGACGCCCCCGCGCTCGCGGCGGCCGACATCGGCATCGCCATGGGCGGCGGCACGGACGTGGCGCTCGAGACGGCGGATGCGGCGATTCTTCACGGGCGCGTCGAGGACGTCTCGCGCATGGTCCGCCTGTCGCGCGCCGTGATGGCGAACATCAGGCAGAACATCGCCGTCGCGCTCGGTCTCAAGGCGGTGTTCCTGGTGACCACCGTCATGGGCATCACCGGTCTCTGGCCCGCCATACTCGCCGATACGGGTGCGACGGTGCTGGTGACCGCCAACGCGATGCGGCTCCTCGGCTGGAAGGGTCGCTGAAGGGAGTCAGGCAGACGTTGCCTTGGCGAGCAGCACACCCGGAATGAGCCGCGGGGGGTCACCCACGGCCTGCAATCCCTGCCTGCGATCCGATCATTTGCCCGATGACAACGCCGTCCGGCACGGGTGCGAGGAGATCCGCTCGACGCGCGAAGGCGACAAAGGCGCCGCGCGCGGTTTCGGCATCGATCTCACCGGCAAGCGCTGCCCTGCATGCATTGAGCGCTACCGTGTGGGCTCCGTTCCGCTTGGAAGGTGGCCATTCGTTGAGCATCGCGTAGGCCTCCCTCACGCTGCGGATGTTGGCCGGGACCCCAAGTCCGACAATGACCGTCACAGGATGTTCAAACCGATCGTGCTCCATTTTCTGCTCCGTTCACGCGACGCGTCTGAATGGTTGCTCCTTTGCGCGCTGATCTTGAATCACGAGCCCGGCTGTTCCGGGCCCCGAGCCGAAGGGCGGGGGCACCGACGCGTGCGCCTTGGCCAGGGCCTCCAGCCAAGCCTGGACGGCGAGCGGCGGACAGGCGCGCCCGTCCAGCCAGAGCCGTATTTCGGCAAGCGGGTGTCCCGACGCGTCGGCCAGGTCTGTTTCGCGCCATCTCAGGATTTTCAGGCACTCTCTCAAGCGTCCTGAGATCATCACCGATCCTCCTGCCGCAGGAAAACGACACAGGCGGCAGTTCCAATATTGCCTTTGCTCATGACGTTCATGGCGTTGCCCGTCGACGAGAACGACCGTGCCTGGCCGCGGCACGGTCGTCGTTGATGTCAGAAGTCCATTCCGCCACCGGGCATGGGCGCCGGCGCCGCCGTTTCCTTCTTGGGCTTCTCGGCCACCATGGCTTCGGTGGTCACGAGCAGGCCGGCAATGGACGCGGCGTCCTGCAGCGCCGTGCGGACCACCTTCACCGGATCGATCACGCCCTGCTTGTAGAGATCACCGAATTCGTTGGTCTGCGCGTTCCAGCCGAAACCGAAGTCGGGATTCTCACGAAGCTTGCCGACGATGATCGAGCCCTCTGCTCCGGCGTTCTCGGCGATCTGCCGTGCCGGGGCCTCGATCGCCTTGCGGACGATTTCGATGCCGTGCCTCTGATCGGTATTGTCGGCCTGCACGGCGTCCAGTCCCTTCACCGCCCTCAACAAGGCGACGCCGCCACCCGGCAGGATGCCTTCCTCGACCGCGGCCCGGGTCGCATGCATGGCGTCGTCGACGCGATCCTTTCTTTCCTTGACCTCGACTTCGGTCGAGCCGCCGACCCGGATCACCGCGACGCCGCCGGCGAGCTTGGCCAGCCGCTCCTGCAGCTTCTCCCGGTCATAATCCGACGTGGTCTCCTCGATCTGCGCCTTGATCTGGGTGATGCGGCCCTGGATCTCCTCCTTGCGGCCGGCGCCGTCGACGATCGTCGTGTTCTCCTTCTCGACCACGATCTTCTTGGCGCGGCCGAGCATGTTGAGGGTGACGTTGTCGAGCTTGATGCCGAGGTCCTCCGAGACCGCCGTGCCGCCGGTGAGGATGGCGATGTCCTCCAGCATGGCCTTGCGGCGGTCGCCGAAGCCCGGCGCCTTGACTGCCGCCACCTTCAGCCCGCCGCGCAGCTTGTTGACCACCAGCGTGGCGAGGGCCTCGCCTTCGACGTCCTCGGCGATGATCAGAAGAGGCTTGCTCGACTGCACCACCGCCTCCAGCACCGGCAGCATGGCCTGCAGGTTGGACAGCTTCTTCTCGTGGATCAGCACATAGGGCTCGTCCAGCTCGACGCGCATCTTGTCGGGGTTGGTGATGAAATAGGGGCTGAGATAGCCCCGGTCGAACTGCATGCCCTCGACCACTTCCAGCTCGGTCTCGGCGGTCTTCGCTTCCTCGACGGTGATGACGCCTTCATTGCCGACCTTCTGCATGGCCTCGGCGAGGAAACGTCCGATCTCCGTGTCGCCATTGGCCGAGATGGTGCCGACCTGGGCGATCTCGTCATTG